>Ga0102590_1000671_pt1 | contig 67079 bp, 62 predicted proteins | sample AraplaMF_Col_mMF_FD_76859 | JGI IMG/M metagenome (GOLD analysis project Ga0102590, IMG submission 76859) | Arabidopsis root microbial communities from the University of North Carolina, USA - plate scrape MF_Col_mMF | ecosystem: Host-associated > Plants > Roots > Endosphere | place: USA...
TGCGCACGTTGATCGCCATCACGATCTCTTCGAGCGCGGCGTTGCCGGCGCGCTCGCCGATGCCGTTGATGGTGCACTCGACCTGGCGCGCGCCGCCGACGATGCCGGCCAGCGAGTTCGCCACGGCCATGCCGAGGTCGTTATGGCAATGCACGGAGAACACCGCCTTGTCCGAGTTCGGCACGCGCTCGATCAGCGTCTTCATGAAGTGGGTGTATTCCTCCGGCACCGTGTAGCCGACGGTATCGGGGATGTTCACCGTGGTCGCGCCGGCCTTGATGACGGCCTCGACGATACGGCAGAGGAAATCCATCTCGCTGCGGGTGCCGTCCTCGGCCGACCATTCGACGTCGTCGATCTGGTTGCGGGCGCGCGCGACCATGGCGACCGAGGTCTCGAGCACTTCTTCCGGGGTCTTGTTCAGCTTCACCCGCATGTGCAACGGCGAGGTCGCGATCACGGTGTGGACGCGGCCGCGCTTGGCGAACTTCACCGCCTCGGCGCAGCGGTCGATGTCGGCGGGATGGGCGCGGGACAGGCCGGCGATGACGGAGTTCTTGGAGCGGCGGGCGATCTCGCTCACCGCTTCGAAGTCACCCTGCGAGGTGATCGGGAAGCCGGCCTCGATGACGTCGACGCCCATATCGTCCAGCAGCTCGGCGACCTCGAGCTTCTCCTCGAAGGTCATGGTGGCGCCGGGGCACTGCTCGCCGTCGCGCAAGGTGGTGTCGAAAATGATGACGCGGTCCTTGTCGGACTTGTTCGCGGGGGCCATTGCAAATTTCCTTTTGAGCTTCTGCGCCGTCAGTCTGCTGGGCGCTTGAGGTGTCCGGTGATCTCGACCAACCCCTGAGCGCCCAGGCGCGTGGCGCCCAGCCGGCCCTCAGGGGCAAGTAAGAAGAAGGCCGCCAATAAGGAGGGTGGGCAGCAGCGCGGCCGGGATCGTGGCGGCGGCCAGAGCCACCTCCCCCGAAATCCCATCGATTTGGCCGCGAATCAGCATTGCCAGACCCTTTTGAGCCCCAAATCCTCGGCCAAAACCGTTGACGGTTGGTTGCCGGGAGGCCCGATAGGGCCGTTTCTAGACGAGAAACGGGCGCAACTGCAACGCCAAAAGATGGTCAGCATAGGTGACCTAAGGAGGAGCCCGCGTGCCGCCCTGGCAGCTAGCTTGCCCGGCGGGCGCGCGCCCTGCTCTCCCAGCGGTCCAGCATCTGGCCGAGCTCGCCCGGGGGCACCGGCACGGCCGCATTGGCGTTCGCGACCTCGTTGGTGTTGGCGGGCTCAGCGGCATTCAGCCAGCTCGGACCGGTGTAGCCGCGCCAGCGGCGCGCCTGCTCCCGGCGTTTGCGGGAGAGGTAGTCGCGCGTGAAATAGCCCGCCGCAAATGCGAGCGCGAGCAACATGATCAGGACGACGACAGCTACCGCCATAAGTTCAGGCCTCTTCTCCCCCGGTACCGTTCTGCCAGCATGGCGCGCGAGGTCAAGGCTTGACAGGCCTCAAAACCAGCCTCGGTCTCGCGCTCATGCACAGGACGAATTGTCGCTCGCGTGCATCGCACGAACGCAATGCGGCAATGGTGCGGCGATCTCGCGACATCACGCGGAGGATGCGTATCTCCCCCTCGCAACCGTCATCAGACCGGACTAACCTTCTCGCGCTCGGCCGGATCAACCGGCCAGCCAAACCGGGAGGACGCGATGACACTCAAGGAGGCTCGTGACCACGAGCCGCATGAGCGCGATGCTGCGCTTTCACGACGTACGCTTGTCCGGGGACTGGCGCTCGGCGCCGCCGCCACCGTCGCCGGCCCCGCGCTGGCCCAGACCGGACCGGCCGCACCACCGACCACGATCACCACGCCGCCGCGCGATTTCGGCCCCAATGGCGCGCCGACCACCTATTTCTGGGACCCCGACATCATCGCGGTCGATCCCTCCTTCAACGACCTCGCCCAGCCCAACACCGCGATCAAGCGCCTCTATACCGGCCTGTTGTGGGCCGAGGGTCCGGCCTGGAGCGCGCAAGGCCGCTATCTCCTGTGGAGCGACATTCCCAACAACCGGCAAATGCGCTGGACCGAGGACGACGGCCGCGTCAGCGTCTTCCGTACGCCCTCCAACAACTCCAACGGCAACTCGTTCGATTTCCAGGGCCGCCAGCTCTCCTGCGAACATCTGACCCGGCGTGTCACGCGCTATGAGCACGACGGCACCGCCACCGTGCTGGCCGACAAATACCAGGACAAGCGGCTGAACTCGCCGAACGACATCGCGGCGCATCCCGACGGCAGCTACTGGTTCACCGATCCGCCCTATGGCGGCCAGCTCTACGAAGGCGAGCCCGACGTCGCGGGCGGCCCGAGCAATGCGGGCGGCAAGCTCAATCCGCGGATCGGACAGCCGGCCGGCTTCGTGCCGGGCAAGCGCGAGCTGCCGACCAACTGCTACCGGATCGATCCCTCCGGCCGCATCGACCTCGTCGTCACCGAGGACCAGGTGCCGGATCCGAACGGCCTGTGCTTCTCGCCCGACTACAAGAAGCTCTACGTCGCCTCGACCGGCAAGGGACCGGGCGACACCGGGCCCGGCGGCAAGGGCGAGATCTTCGTGTTCGACGTCGGCACGGACAACAAGCTCTCGAACCTCAAGAAGTTCAGCGATTGCGTGATCGACGGCGTGAAGTGCGGGCCCGACGGCCTGCGCTGCGACGTCAACGGCAATGTCTGGGCCTCCAGCAATGCCGGCCGCGCCGTCGGCTATAGCGGCGTGACGGTGTGGTCACCGGAGGGCAAGCTGCTCGGCCGCATCCGCCTGCCGGAAGTCTGCGGCAACATCACCTTCGGCGGCCCCAAGCGCAACCGCCTGTTCATGGCTGCGAGCCAGTCGCTCTATGCGGTGTACACGGCCACCCAAGGCGCAGGGCCGGGCTGAAGCGTGCCCCATCACGACACGGCGCCGGCGGGCCTCGCCGGCGCCGAACTGTTTTGGCCGAAGCGCCGGGCGGGGCAACGGAGGTGACTTCCAGACCGGGCGCGTGATAATTGAGCCATGGCAGAGAAAATTCGCGTCGTTGTCCTCTACGGCGGCAGGTCCGGTGAGCATGAGGTCTCGCTGAAATCGGCGGCCTCGGTGTTCAGGCATCTCGACCGCACCCGCTTCGAGGTGATCCCGGTCTCCATCGACAAGGCCGGCCGCTGGCAGTGGAACGACCTTGGCGCTTTCGATCAGGCGCAGACGACATCCATGCCGATCCTGCCGGACGCGCCCGAAACACGGCTCGCCAGAGACGTAAATGGACGCGTCTCTCTCGTGCCGATTTCCGCCGGCGCGATGCAGCCGCTCGACATCGACGTCGTCTTTCCGGTCATCCACGGTCCGCTCTGCGAGGACGGCACCATGCAGGGCCTGCTTGAACTCGCCGAAATCGCCTATGTCGGATCGGGCGTTCTCGCCTCCGCCGTCAGCATGGACAAGGACGTCGCCAAGCGGCTCGCCGAATTCGCCGGCGTTCCGATCGCGCCCTATCGCGTGCTGACGCGCAAGGCGTTCGCGCAGGATCGCGCCGCCTCGCTCGCGAAGGCGGTCGAAGGCTTAAGCCTTCCGGTCTTCGTCAAGCCGTGCAACATGGGCTCCAGCGTCGGCATTCACAAGGTGAAGACCTGGGATGCGCTTGGAGCTGCGCTCGACGATGCGTTTCGCTATGACGTCAAGGTGCTGGTCGAGCAAGGCATCGACGCGCGCGAGATCGAGGTCGCGGTGCTCGAGGGTGAGACGCTGTTCGCGAGCCTTGCCAGCGAGCTCAATCCCAACGCCCATCACGAATTCTATTCGTACGAAGCAAAGTATCTCGATCCCGACGGCGCACGGGTCGACCTTCCGGCGAGGCTCGATGCCGCGCAGATGGAACGCGTGCGGTCGCTGGCAACGCAGGTGTTTGCGGCGCTCGAATGCAGCGGCTTCGCCCGCGTCGACTTTTTCCTCGACCGGCAGACCGGCGCGTTCTGCTTCAACGAGATCAACACCCTGCCCGGCTTCACCTCCATCAGCATGTATCCGAAGATGATGGAGGCCTCGGGCGTGCCCTATGGCGAGCTGCTGACGCGCCTGGTCGAGCTGGCGCTGGACCGGCACCGGCAGCGGCAATCGCTGGAACGGGACTACGCGAGCTAGGTTGTTTCCGCTCGGGAGCATGGCGCCCCAGGACATGAAGCAGGCCAGGAAGACATCATGCGCGTTGTGATCTGCGGCGGCGGCGTGATCGGCGCCTGCACCGCTTATTTCCTCCGCCGCCGCGGCGTCGAGGTGACAGTGGTGGAGCGGACCGAAGTCGCGGCTGCGGCGTCCGGCAAGGCCGGCGGTTTCCTGGCCCGGGACTGGTGCTCGGGCACGCCGCTCGATGCGCTGGCCCGGCGCAGCTTTGCGCTTCATGCGCAACTGCCCGGCGAGATCGCGGGCGACTGGGGCTACCGGCCAATGAGTGCCTATGGCGGCTTCGTTGCGTCCGACGGCGATGCGCGCCGGAACGCGCCGTCCGCACTCGGCTGGCTCAGCGACGGCGTCGTGATCACGCAGCGCATCGGCACCGCGAAGACGACCGCGATCGTGCATCCGCGCAAGTTCACGGCGGCCGTGATGGACGCCGGCCTCGCGCTCGGCGCGGAGCTTCGTTCCGGCCGCGTCACCGGCATCGCGCGCGATGGCTATCGTGCGAGGGGTGTCGAGGTCGAAGGCAGCGTCATCGCAGCCGATGCCGTCGTGATCGCGATGGGGCCATGGTCGCTGCTTGCGGCGCAATGGATGAGCCTGCCCGCCGTCTACGGCCAACGCAGCCCGAGCATCGTCTATGACACCGCAGCCGACGTGCCGGCCGACGCGTTGTTCCTGGAGTATGAAGAAGACGGCAGCGCGATCTCGATCGAGGTCTTTCCACGCGCGGATGGCAGCACGCATATCACCGCTCTGTCCGACATCGCGCCGCTGCCGCTCGATCCCTCGGCCGTGACGCCGGACCTCGATGCGATCGCGCGGCTGCAGGCCATGTCCGAACGGCTGTCGCCGCTATTCCGTCCCGAGAGGATCATCGCGCAGCAGGCCTGCTTCCGTCCGGTGACGCAGGACGGCCTGCCGCTGATCGGCAAGGTGCCGCACAGCGAAGGCCTCTATGTTGCAACCGGGCACAATGTCTGGGGCATCCTCAATGCACCCGCCACCGGCGAGGCGCTGGCCGAGCTGATCGCCGACGGTGCAACGCGCGACGTGGATCTCGCGCCGTTCGATCCTGCGCGGCTGAGCCCGCTCGATCCAGCGTTGCTCTCGTAGCCCGGATGGAGCGCAGCGTAATCCGGGACTGCGCGAGCTGCATGAACAGAACCCCGGATTGCGCTGCGCTCCATCCGGGCTACAGCAGCTGCAAGCACGCTGAACCGCTCGACGGCATCGCGGATCGTCAACCGTCGATTGCTCGAGGCCGTTGATACTCACGCATGCCTATCGGCGGAATCTGCATGCCTGCGTGCGCGATGTGTGTCTCGTATCTTTTCTGCCTGCGATTTGCGCTGCTCTAGACTTTAGTCCCCTCTCACAATCCTGAACGCGGTTTCACTTGCCGAGAAGGCCTCGGCCGGTATAGTCGCGACACAATGGCTCACAAGAGGCCTGTTCAAAGGGAGAGAACAACATGAAAAAACGACTCTCTGTTGCGTTGCGAATAGCACTCGGTACGGCCGCCGCCGGTGTGCTGATGACGGCATCAGGCGCGGCACTTGCAGCCGATCCGCTTCGGATCGGCGTGATCGCGGAAGCGCAGGCGATTGCCGGTGCATCCATCCCGCAGGCAGCGCAGCTCGCCGCCGACGAGATCAACGCCAAAGGCGGCGTCGACGGCCGCAAGATCGAGATCATCTCCTACGACAACCATTCCTCCTCGGCGGATTCGGTGCGCGCATTCCAGCGCGCGGTGAACGAGGACAAGGTCAACGCGGTCATCGCCAGCTACATCAGCGAGGTCGTGCTGGCGCTGGAGCCGTGGGCCTCGCGGCTGAAGACGCCGTTCGTCACGCCGGGCGCTGCCTCCAACGAGATCAGCAAGAGCGTCCATGCCGACTACGAGAAGAACAAGTACACGTTCCACGGCTATCTGACTTCGGCCGCGCTCGCGCTCTCGGTTTGCGACGCCGCCAAGGATCTGCTCGTCGACAGGATGCACATGAAGACGGCCGTCATCATGAGCGAGGACGCCGCCTGGACCAAGCCGCTCGACATCGGCTACGAGGAATGCCTGCCCAAGATCGGGCTGAAGGTGCTCGACCACATCCGCTTCTCGCCCGATACCACCGACTTCACGCCGATCTTCAACAAGATCGAGGGCTCCAAGCCCGACGTCATCATCACCGGCATCTCCCATGTCGGCGTGCAGCCGACGGTGCAGTGGAAGAACCAGCAGGTACCGATCCCGATGTTCGGCATCTCCTCGCAGGCAACCAACGAGACCTTCGGCAAGGACACCAACCAGGCCGCCGAAGGCGTGCTCTACCAGGGCGTCTCCGGACCGGGCGTCGCAGTGACGCCGAAGTCTGTGCCGTTCGCCGAGGCCTTCAAGAAGAAGTTCGGCAATTATCCGTCCTATGCCGGCTACACCGCCTATGACGAGGTCTACTACATCGCCGACGCGGTGAAGCGTGCGGGTTCGACCGAGGCCGACAAGCTCGTCACCGCGCTCGAGGCCACCGACTGGGAAGGCACGATCGGCCGCGTCCAGTTCTACGGCAAGGACGATCAGTTCACCCACTCGATCAAATACGGCAAGGGCCTGATCACAGGCCTGATGCTGCAATGGCAGGACGGCAAGCAGAGCGCGGTCTGGCCCAAGGACGTCGCCAAGGTCGACGTCAAGTTCCCGAGCTTCATCAAGCTCAGCAACTAGCGAGGACATGCTCCCGGGACGACCTCCCGGGAGCTTCCACATGCGTCCTGGCGCAGCACCTTCCCTCAAAGCGGCAGTTTGACTGCCACCCGGCCAATCATAGATGCGAGCTTTCCAGATATTGATCGATGGCTTTGCCATCAGCGCCCTCTACGCCCTCGGTGCCACCGGCTTCACGCTGATCTTCGGCGTCTCGGGCGTGCTCAACCTCTCCCACGGTGCCATCATGGTGGCCGCAGCCGTCGCGGCCTGGGCCGCCGCCAGCGTCCTCGGCGTCGGCACCTATGCCGGCGCGTTGATCGGCGTCGGGGTCGCCCTGATAACCGCCTTTGCCACCTATTTCGCGGTGGTGAAGCCGATCCAGGATTCCCGGCGCATTCCGAACGAGGAAAAGGAGATCTTCGTCCTCACGGGCACGCTGCTCTGGGGCATCATGATCCAGGAGCTGATCGCCTATTTCTTCACCAACAACGCCAAGACGGTGCTGCCGATCGTCGAGGGCGTGGTCGAGATCCTCGGCGTGCGCACGCCGAAGAACGAGATCTTCACCGCCATCGTGTGCTGTCTCGTCATCGCGCTGCTGTGGCTGCTGGTGAACCGCACCCGCACCGGCAAGGCGGTGCTGGCGGCCTCGATGAACCCGCGCGGCGTGACGCTGCTCGGCCTCGAGCTCACCAACATCTACATCGTGGTCTGGGCGATCTACGGCATCCTCGCCGGCATCGCCGGCGTACTGCTCGGCATGTTCCTGGGCGTCAGCTCCTACAGCGTCGGCCCGCTGACCGCGAGCGCGTTCTCGATCGTCGTGCTCGGCGGCCTCGGCAGCGTCTCGGGCTCGCTAATCGCCGCCTTCGTGGTCGGTTACCTCGAAACGCTCACGGCCTATCTGGTCTCGCCGGCCTACCGCACCATTCCGGCGCTGCTGCTGCTGGTCTTCGTCATGTACATCCGGCCCCAGGGCCTTCTGGGGAGGCGCTGAGATGTCGAACTTCCTCTCCTCGCGATTGTTCTTCATCTCGCTTGTGCTGGTCGTGCTCGCGGCGACGCTGCCTTTCTACGTCTCCGGCTATGTGCTGGGCCTGCTCACCGTTGCGTTCTATTTCGGCGTGTTCGCGATGGCCTGGGACCTGCTGTTCGGCTTCGCCGGCGAGGTCAATTTCGGCCCGACCTTCCTGATCGGCGTCGGCGCCTACACCGCCGGCATCCTCAATGCCCAGTTCGGCTGGTCGGTGTATCTCTGCATCGTTCTCGGCGCGAGCGCCTCCGTCGTCGCCGGCCTCGTGCTGGCGCTGCCGGCACTCAGGGTACGCGGCCCCTATTTCGGCCTGACCACGCTGGTCGCGGTCCTGATGCTGCAGAACTTCATCGTCGTGTTCGCCGACCTCACCGGCGGCGAGATCGGGCTCACGATCCCCGACGTCATCAGCATCAATGCCGGCACGAATTACTGGATCGCGCTCGGCTTCATGACGATCTCGGCGGCGATCCTCTACGGACTGTCGCAATCGCCGATCGGCCTCGTATTGCAGGCGAGCGGCCAGGACCCGGTGCAGGCCGGCGCGCTCGGCTTCAACATCGTCAAGCACAAGCTCGCCGCCTTCATTGTCTCGGCGTTCTTCTCGGGGCTATCAGGGGCGCTCCTCGTGTTCTACTTCGGCACCGCCTCGGTCGGCACCGTCGTCGACGTCGCAGTCGGCGTCAACGTGATCGTCTCGGCTGTGCTCGGCGGCCGGCGTACCGTGCTCGGCGCCGCCTTGGGCGCGATCTTCCTGATCGTCGCCGGCGAATTCCTGCGGCCCACCGGCGAGCTCGCGACCTTCATCGTCTCGGCGGTCGCACTTCTCGTCGTGCTGTTCTTCCCAGGCGGCTTCCTGGGGGCGGCCCTCTCGCGCGAGGCTCGTTCGTGATGGATATGAGGCTTTCAAACCGCGCCGTGCTCGAAGTCCGCGGCCTGACCAAGCGCTTCGGCGGACTGACGGCGGTGAAGAACCTCGGCTTCGAGGTCAACAGCGGCGAGATCTTCGGCCTGATCGGGCCGAACGGCTCGGGCAAGTCGACCGCGATGAAGAGCGTGATGGGGATCGAGCGTCCGACCGCGGGCGACGTCGTCTTCGAGGGCGAGAACGTCGCCGGCCTGCCCGCGCACAAGATCGCGCGCAAGGGATTCGGCATGGTGTTCCAGCACTCACGGCCGCTGAACCGGCAGACGGTGCTGGAGAACATCCTGGTCGCGCTGCTGCCGGACAGCCTGTTCATGCTGTTTCCGGACAAGGCGCTGGTCGAGCGCGCCAAATGGATCGCCGAGCGCGTGGGCTTAGGCAACGTGATGAACCGCCGTCCGCCGACGCTGCCCTTCGCCGATCTGCGACGGCTCGAGCTCGCCAAGGCGATCGCGCGCGATCCCAAGGTCGTGCTGGTGGACGAGCCGTTTGCCGGGCTGACGCGGGCCGAGGTCGACATCTTCTCCGACCTGATCCGCAGCTTCCGCGACGAGGGCCGCGCGGTGATGCTGGTCGACCACAACGTCAAGAGCGTCGCAGCTCTCGTCGACCGCGTGCTCGCGATGTATCTCGGCGAGGAGATCGTCACCGGCAAGGCCGAGGACGTCATGCGAAACGAGACCGTGCGCCGGGTCTATCTCGGCGGCGCCATCGAGACCCATGCGCGGCCCGAGACCAGCTTCAAGGACAAGGTCCCGCTGCTCCAGGTCGAGAATGTCAGCGTGTTCTACGGCAAGGCCCAGGCGCTGGAGAATGTCTCGATCCACGTCCACGAGGGCGAGTTCGTCTCCGTGGTCGGCCTCAACGGCGCCGGCAAGACCACGCTCTTCAACACCATCTCCGGCTTCCTGCCCTATAGCGGCGAGATCGTGCGCGGCGGCGAGAAGCTCCGCGGCACCAGTCCGGCGAAGATCGCGCGCAGCGGCCTCGTGCAATGTCCTGAGTCGCGCGAGCTGTTCGGCGAGATGAGCGTGAGGGAAAATCTCGATCTCGGCGGCCAGCATCTCGCCGACGACAAGCGCGCCGCGCAGCTCGCCTGGCTGTTCGAGCTGTTTCCGATCCTGAAGGAGCGCCAGGGCCAGATGGCGCAGACGCTCTCGGGCGGCGAGCAGCAGATGCTCGCGATCGGCCGCGCGCTGATGATGCAGCCGCAGATCCTGATCCTCGACGAGCCGACGCTGGGCCTTGCCCCCGTCATCCTCGAGCAATTGTCCAAGGCGCTGACCAAGCTGCGGCAGACCACGGCGATCACGGTGCTGCTCGGCGAGCAGAACGTCACCTTCGCCCTGCCCCACGCCGATCGCGTCTACGTGCTCGAACACGCCAGGATCGTCTGGGAGGGCGATCCCGCCCGCTTCGCGAGCGAAGCCGGCGCCGATTTTCTGTAAGCCCGTCGACATCAAAAAAAAGCATAGAAAGGGAAACGACCATGCGATCTTCAGTTCTCAGTGGCAGCTTCATCGCCTCGGCGCTGGCGCTCTGCCTTGCCGCACCGGCCTACGCGCAGTCGAACGATCCGATCAAGATCGGCGTCATTGCCGAGGTTCAATCGATCGCGGGTGCCGCGACCCCGGGCGGCGCGCAGATCGCTGCCGACGAGATCAACGCCAAGGGCGGCATCCTCGGCCGCAAGGTCGAGATCGTCACCTACGACAACAAGAGCTCCTCGGCCGATTCGGTGCGCGCCTTCCAGCGCGCGGTGAGCGAGGACAAGGTCTCCGCCGTGATCGCGAGCTACATCTCCGAGGTCGTGCTGGCGCTGGAGCCCTGGGCGGCGCGGCTGAAGATGCCGCTGATCACGCCGGGCGCGGCCTCGAACGAGATCACCAAGGCGATCCACAACGACTACGAGAAGAACAAGTATACCTTCCACGGCTATTTGACGTCGGCCGCGCAGGCCCAGCTGGTCTGCGACGCCGCCAAGGAGTTGCTGGTCGACAAGCTCAAGTTCAAGACGGTCGCGATCATGAGCGAGGACGCCGCCTGGACCAAGCCGCTCGACGTCGGCTACGAGGCCTGCCTGCCCAAGGCCGGCCTCAAGGTGGTCGAGCATGTCCGCTTCTCGCCCGATACCACCGACTTCACGCCGATCTTCAACAACATCGAGAGCAAGAAGCCCGACGTGATCGTGACCGGCATCTCGCATGTCGGCGTGCAGCCGACGGTGCAGTGGAAGAACCAGCAGGTGCCGATCCCGATGTTCGGCATCAGCGCGCAGGCGCTGAGCCCGACCTTCTGGAAGGACACCAATGGCGCCGCCGACGGAATCCCGTCGCTCGCGGTGGCAACGCCCGACGTCTCCGTGACCTCCAAGACGAAGCCGTTCGCGGCCGCCTTCAAGGCCAAGTTCGGCATGCCGCCGGCCTATACCGGCTACACCGCCTATGACGAGGTCTATATCATCACCGATGCGATCAAGCGCGCCGGCTCGACCGATCCCGACAAGATGGTCACCGAGCTCGAGAAAACCGACTACGAGGGCACGATCGGCCAGATCCAGTTCTACGGCAAGAACGACGAGTTCACCCACGGCATCAAGTCCGGTCCGGGCACGGTGACGGGCCTCGTCTTCCAGTGGCAGGATCAGAAGCAGGTCGTGGTCTGGCCGGAGAAGATCGCCGAAGGCAAGATGAAGTTTCCGAACTTCGTAAAGCTGTCGCAATAACCGGCTCGTACCGGACAGCGTCATCGATCTTGCCAGGCCCGCCGCTGCCACAGCGGCGGGCCTTTCTGTTTTGTGCAGAACGGAACCGGGCCGCTGGCCTGACAGGACCCATCCTGCGATCCTGCCGTTAATCCCCAAATCGGGGCGGAGGCGCCGGATGGACGATCGACCAAAGCAAACTGACGGCCTGACGCAGGACGACGGCTTCGTCCGGGTCCGGGGCGCGCGCGAGCACAATCTCAAAAACGTCGACGTCAGAATTCCGCGGAATGCCCTCGTCGTGTTCACCGGCGTCTCGGGCTCCGGCAAATCCTCGCTCGCCTTCGGGACGATCTATGCCGAGGCCCAGCGGCGCTACCTGGAATCGGTGTCGCCCTACGCCCGGCGGCTGTTCCACCAGATGCAGATTCCTGAAGTGGACGACATCGAGGGCCTGCCGCCCGCCGTCGCGCTCCAGCAGCAGCGCGGCGCGCCGACGACGCGGTCGTCCGTCGGCAGCGTGACGACGATCTCGAACCTGCTCAGGATGCTCTATTCCCGCGCCGGCGACTATCCGCGGGGACAACCGATGCTCTACGCGGAGGCGTTCTCGCCGAACACGCCGGAGGGCGCCTGCCCCACCTGCCATGGCATCGGCAGGATGCTCGACGTCACCGAAAAATCCATGGTGCCCGACGACACCAAGACGATCCGCGAGCGCGCCGTCGCGGCCTGGCCGAGCGCCTGGCAGGGGCAGAACCTCAGGGACATCCTGACCACGCTCGGCTACGACGTCGACAAGCCCTGGCGCGAGTTGCCCAAGAAGGACCGCGACTGGATCCTGTTCACCGAGGAGCAGCCGACCGTTCCGGTCTATGCCGGCTACGATGCCGCCGAGGTCAAGCGCGCCCTGCGCCGCAAGGAGGAGCCGAGCTACCAGGGCACGTTCACCGGCGCAAAGCGCTACGTGATGCAGACCTACGCCAAGTCCGAGAGCGCGATGATGAAGCGCCGCGTCGCGCAATTCATGATTACGCGGGACTGCCCGACCTGCCACGGCACGCGGCTGAAGCCCGAGGCGCTGAAGGTCAAGTTCGCCGGGCTCAACATCGCCGAGATGTCGCATCTGCCGCTCAAGCAGCTGCACGAGCTGATCAAGCCGTTCGCAAGGGCCTCGGCGGACCGGTCGGAGAAGACAGTCGTCGCCAGGCGCATCTGCGAGGATCTGTCGGCGCGCCTCGCCGTCCTGCTCGACCTCGGCCTCGGCTACCTCGCCTGCGAGCGCAGCACGCCGACGCTCTCCCCGGGCGAGCTGCAGCGCCTGCGGCTGGCGACGCAGGTCCGCTCCAATCTGTTCGGCGTGGTCTACGTGCTCGACGAGCCGTCCGCCGGCCTGCATCCCGCCGACACCGAGGCGCTGCTGCGGGCGCTGGACCGGCTGAAACACGCCGGCAATTCGATCTTCGTGGTCGAGCATGAGATCGAGGTGATCAGGCACGCCGACTGGCTGGTGGATGTCGGGCCCGATGCCGGCGACGGCGGCGGACGTATCCTCTATAGCGGGCCGCCGGCGGGGCTTGGCGAGATCGGGCAATCGCGGACCGCGACCTATCTTGCGCATCCGCGCCGGAAGCTGCCCGCGACCCGTCGCGAGCCTAAGGGACATCTGAAGGTCAGGGGCGTGGTCCGCAACAATCTGCGCGGCCTCGACGTCGATATTCCGCTCGGCGTGATCACTGGCATCACCGGCGTGTCGGGCTCCGGCAAATCGAGCCTCATCAGCCAGTTCCTCGTCGAGGCCGTGGCCGGACATCTCGGGCACGCGCTTGCCGCCGAGTCCGAGGACGACAGCCTCGCGCCCACCGTCGAGACATTGGGCGGCAAGGTTGTCGCCGGCCTCGACCAGATCGATCGCCTCGTCGTCGTCGATCAGAAGCCGATCGGCCGCACGCCGCGATCCAACCTTGCCACCTATACCGGCCTGTTCGACCACGTGCGAAAGCTGTTCGCGGCAACGCCGCAGGCAAAGGCCCGCCGCTACGATGCCGGTCGCTTCTCGTTCAATGTCGCCAAGGGCCGGTGCGCCACCTGCGAGGGCGAAGGGTTCGTCTGCGTCGAGCTGCTGTTCCTGCCCAGCGTCTATGCGCCCTGTCCGACCTGCAAGGGCGCCCGCTACAACGACAAGACGCTCGAGGTGAAGATAGGCGACAAATCCATCGCCGACGTGCTGGCGATGCGTGTCGACGAGGCCTTCGACTTCTTTCGCGACGACGCCACGCTGAACCGGTCGCTGTCGGTCGTCCGCGAAGTCGGCCTCGGTTATATCCGCCTCGGCCAGTCCGCCACCGAACTGTCCGGCGGCGAAGCGCAACGCATCAAGCTCGCGACCGAGTTGATGCGTCCGCAACGCGGGCACACGCTCTACGTCCTGGACGAGCCGACCACCGGTCTTCACCCGCGCGACGTCGAACGCCTGATCGCGCAGCTCGACCGGATCGTGGACGCCGGCAACAGCGTGGTCGTGGTCGAGCATGACATGGACGTCGTCTCCCACAGCGACTGGATCATCGACCTCGGTCCTGGCGCCGGCGACGAAGGCGGCCATATCGTCGCTTCAGGGACGCCGCATCAGGTCGCCAGGGGTGGCGGCAAGGCCGGCGGGAAGACGGCCCGCTATCTCGCCCGTCGCCTGGAGCAATAACGCCGGGCCTCGTCGTCGGTCATTTCGCATTTGCGATCAACGCCGGGGCCGTCGATCGCATTCGTACATTCCAAGCGGCCGTCATGCCCGGGGCTTGTCCCGGGCATCCACGTCCTGCGTGCAACGTGGCAAGGCGCGGATGGCCGGGACAATCCCGGCCATGACGCGATGTGAACTGACCATCGCCCTTGCACTGCGGCGCCCGGGACGGCCGCCCCCGACTTTCGCCTTGTTGACTTTCCGCCACCCCGCTCGCCATAATTCGCAAAAAAATAACAAGACCAATCAAACAGACGGGTTTTGAGGGAGGATAGGATGCCGACTTCTCGCAGGCAGCTGCTGAAGGGCTCGGCGGCTGCCGCCGCTGCACTCAGCCTCGATTGGACACGGGCCCAGGCGCAAGCCGAGAGTTTACGCGTCGGCCTGATTTACGACCTCACCGGCCCGTTCGCGGCCGGAGGCTCGGTCGCCTCCTCGGTCGGCGCGCAGATCGCCATCGACCTCGTCAACGAGAAGGGCGGCATCGGCGGCAAGACCAAGATCGTGCCCGTGGCCGCGGACTCCCAGAGCAAGGCCGACGTCGCGATCAACGAGGCCGAGCGGCTGATCAATCAGGAAAAGATCGACATCATCAACGGCGTCTATTCGAGCGCGCACGCCGTGCCGATGGCCGCGAAGGTCGAGCAGCAGAAGAAGATCCTCTGGATCACGACCGCGGTCTCGACCGCCGTGTTCAAGGACAAGAACCTGCAATACGTGTTTCGCGCGCAGATCCATTCGGATCAATACGGGCAGGCGTTCGCCGGCTTCCTCGCCGAGCATGCGAAGGGCAAGCTCGGCATGGAGCCCAAGGAGGTCAAGGTCGCGCTGATCCACGAGGACGGTCCTTACGGCGTCGGCGTCGCCGCCGCGGACGAGGCCTATGCCAAGGAGGCCGGCATCCAGGTGGTGATGCGCGAGGGATATTCGGCGTCTGCGCCCGATCTCTCGGTGCTCGTCACCAAGCTCAAGCGTGCCAAGGTCGATGTGATCTCGCATGCCGGCTACAACCCCGACATCACCCTGTTCCTGCGTCAGGCGCGCGAGAGCGGACTGCGCTTCAAGATGCTGTTCGGGGCAGGTGCCGGCTACAGCCAGCTCGACAAGCTGCGCGCCACGTTCGGCGCCGACATCGACAATTTCTGCAACATCGATCCGGTGCCGGCGCAATTGCTCGATCCGGCAAAGCTCGCGCCGGGCATCGGCGATCTGACCAAGGCCATGGTCACGCGTTACAAGGCCGCGACCGGCGCCACCGAAGTGCCGCCGCACTGCTCGATGGGTTTCAACCAGACCTGGCTGTTGCTCAACAACGTGCTGCCAGTGGCCAAGGAGAAGTACGGCAGCTTCGAGCCCGAGGCGGTCCGCAAGGCCGCGCTTGACGTCGATATTCCCGCGGGCGGCACCGTTCAGGGTTACGGCGTGAAATTCTTTCCGCCGGGCACGCCGATGTCAGGGCAGAACGAACGCTCGACTCCGGTCGTGATGCAGAACGCGGGCGAACGCATCTCGGTGGTGTGGCCGACCAACATCCGCACGCAGGACCCGGTGTTTCCGCTGCCGAAAGGCTCGACCTACGGTGCATAGCGCAATGACTGCGCGCCTCACCCTATAGTGGTGATTCGCTCGCGAGAACGGAGAAGCCCGCGAGAGGTTCACGCGACGCGCGAACCTCTCGTCTATATTTTGCCCGCCCCCGGTGCTCTCTTACCCCACCGCGATTTCGTTTCACGCTGATTTCACGCCATAATTCGATTCTTGTCCGATGATCGCACTTACAGGATGAAAGCTCGCATTGCGGAGCCATCCGGCAGACATCGGAAATTTTCAGAACGTGAATTCCAGCGATGGGGGTGCCAATGCCCGCCATATTCGAATTGCTCTACAAGGAATTCTGCCGCGCCCGCCTTGCCGAGATGCGCAAGCAGCTTCTGCTGACGGGCAAGCATGCCGAACTCTTCGCAGCGGACGTTGATCCCTCCGATTCCGGCGATGTCGACGGAACGGATGAACCGCACGACCCGACACTGAAGCGCGTCAAGAAATAGACGCTTTACCAGTGGTCGGCAGCATTTCACGAAGGGGGCATTTTTTCAGGAGGCCATGATGAGCACACCTGAATTCTATACCGTATCGATTGCTTGCCTTTCGTGCATGACCATTGCCATCATGATGGCTATCGGGACCTGGTAGACGACAGGTTCGGCGAGCAGCAAGCGCGTGGTGGCGTCCTATAACACCACGCGCCGCCCCTCCTCCGCAGCCCAGTAGCCGGCATAGTTCACCTTGATCGTCTCGTAGGCCAGCGCGAGGTCCGACAGCGGCTGGCGGCCGCTCGCGGCACATTCCATGAAGTCCTGGATCTCCTGGAGATAGCCGCGCGTCCACTCCTCCTCCAGGCAGACATATTGCCAGCCGGTTTTGCGGTCGACCTTCTCGGTGATGTAGACGCTCGCGAGCTTCTCCTCGCTGGTCTGGTAGCTCATCAGATGCGTGTTCGGCGTGATGTTGGCGAACAGCGAGCCGCCGGACGTGTAGGTCTCGATCAGGTTGCGCACGCCGCCCATGATCATGTCGCCGGAGAATATCGTCGCCTTGGTGCCGTCGGAGAACGTCGCCGTCAGCGTGCCCCAGTCCTCGACGTCGACGGGATTGGCCTTGATGTAGCCGCGCTCCTCGGGCTTGAGCACGGCGGTGACGTTGCCGACGTCACCGGTGACGCTGGCGACGCGGATGGTCTCGCCGCGCGCTTTGGCCTCGACCTGCTTCAGATAGAGCACGGCCGAGAGCGGGTGGCAGCCCATGCGGATCAGCGAGCCGCCGCCGGTCATCGCCCATTGCGCCGCATGCGCGGCGTGCGAGCCGGAATGGCTTTCCTCTCCCTTCATGAACAGGATCTTGTCCCTGGTGGCCCTGATGATCTCCGCGGTCTTGGTCACCGCCGGCGCGTAGATCCAGTCCTCGGCATACATGAACAGTTTCCCGGTCCGCTCGATCGCGGTGCGCGTCCTGTCCATCTCTTCGATCACGCGCTCGTACATCAGCGCCTTCGGCACGTGCTTGCCGATCGGCAGCTTGTCCCCGTCCCGGCCGAAATAGCCGGCGAACGGCTTCTCGCAGATCACGTGCTTGCCGGCCTGCATGCTGGCGACGATCATATCCGCATGAAGGTTGGGCGGCGTGCAGATGTCGATGACGTCGAGCTCACGGTCGGCGATGATGTCCGCGAAGCTGCGATAGACGCGCGGAATATTGTGATGCCGGGCGAATTCGACGACGTTGTCGCCGCGCGCGGCGACCGCCGCGACCTCGACGTCCACGCCGTAGACGCGCCGGAACGCATACATGTGCAGCTCCGACACGAAGCCGCAGCCGACGAGTCCAACCCTGATCCTGGCCATAGTGCCCCCCTGCTTTAGGCGGCACTATAGCGCGCTCAGAGGCCTAATCCACCGACACCCGCACCACGCCCGCGCTCATCATGCCGAGCGCGCGGGCCGCGGGCACCGAGAGATCGACGATGCGGCCGCGAATGAACGGGCCGCGATCATTGACGCGGCATTGGATCGTACGCCCGCTGTAGGACACTTTCAGGACGGTGCCGAACGGGCGCGTGCGGTGCGCGCAGGTCAGCTCGCCGCCTTTGCCGGCCCGTCCATATCCGTAATAGGAGGCAAGCCCGCTTTCGGCATTCGCAACGGAGATGAAGGCGAGAGATGAAGTGGTCAAACAAAGCACTAAGGTCGTTTGCGCTCGCACGGCACCGCTCCCGGTTGGCCTGCCCGGCGCTGCAAACGCGGTTTTGTTCCCTCGGTTCCGGGAACCCTGCCGGGAAGGCCCCGGCAGGGCCATCACACTTTGTTACGGCCTGTGGAACACCAGCGTGCGGACCTCGATGCTTTCGCGCGGTACCGCATCGGCAGGCGTGGTCGGATCGACGAACGCGGTGTGCGGCCCGAAACGGGTGCGGCCGTCGGTAGCGGAATCATAGCACTTCAGCAGCAGCGCCTCGTCGGGCGTCATCTCCGGGAAATAGAACCAGCGATGGTTCGGATTGTATTTCACCGAATAGGTCTCGCCGCGGCGGCTGGGATAGATCAGGTCGGAGGCGACGAGATCATCGGGCTTAACCGTCGTGCCGTCGGCCATGGCCAGCGGTGAGTCGCGTAAAGGTCCGCGGATCGGACGCCACAGATTGATCACCTGCACGCGGCCCTTCAGCAGCTCCTCGGCTTCGTCAGGCAGGTGCTCGCGCACGCGGTTGGCGCCGGAGACATCAGTCTGGTCCACGTGAACGCGCGTCGCCGGCTGGCGCGGACCACTGTTGCGGATATCCGGCGCGCCCTCGACGCGCCTGCGGACGGTGTGGTCGAAGATGACGACCCGGTCGGCCTTCAGCGTCGCGCGCAGGAACGCCTCGACGGCGGGATAGTAGACGGCGCGGATTTCCTCGTCGTTGTAGAAGTCCTTCACCTGGGTCGGATGGCGCACCAGCGCAAAGCCCTCGCGGTCGAGCGAGAAGTTGTTCGCGATCAGCCGCGCATCGAAGATCGGCACCTGATGCGGCTCCGGCAGCGACGTGCTCTTCGGCTCGCCCGGCGGCGGATCGAAGGCATAGGTGCGCGGCTTGCCCGATACCGGGGCGAGATAGTTGAGTTCGGCAGTGACGAAGGGAAGCGATTCGATTTTTGTTTCTTGCAGGCCCATGGCCGGTCTCCCGATGTGGTCGTCGGATTGATCTTTGGGGGCGATCGTTCGGCTGCAAGAGAGGTGGAGCAAATAGCAATGGAGATGGTGCCGAAGCCAAAGAATGCAGAAGGAACGTTTCGAGGAGAGCGACTGTGCTGGAAACCTCCTCCTTTCCTCACGAGTCCTTGAGGTGTCCGTGAGAGATCGTCTTCCTTCTCCCCTTGTGGGAGAAGGTGGCGCGAAGCGCCGGATGAGGGGTATCTATCCGCGAGTTCGACTGTAAGAGACGAGAACGTGGAGAGAGACCCCTCACCCGTCTCGCCGCTTTGCGGCGAGCCACCCTCTCCCACAAGGGGAGAGGGGAAGAAGCGCGAGCCAGCCTACAATCCCGCCTTCGCAATCGCATCCGCAAACGAGCGATCGACGATCTCGGCCGCATCGAGCTTCTGCCTGATCAGGCCCCAGCGGAAATAGAGATCGATCGTGCCCTGCTCGTCCGCGACCACTCCGTCGTCGATCGGCGCGATGCGGATTCTTGCGCGCGACAGCCAGTTTTGCGGCACGGCGGTCGGAATGCTCATCAGCCTGCCCCAGGTCGCGGCGTAGCTGTCGATATTGTTCAGCGACCACGTCCGCGCCGCGGTCAGCCGCCGCACGAAATCCGTCAGCTCGGCGCGCTTGTCGCGGATCGCATCCGGCCGCGCCACCTGGAAGCTCAGGCCCGGCGTCAGCCCTTCCGAGGTGATGATCCGCCGCGACCTGAACAGCACCTCTTCCTGGCTGACGTAAGGCTCCCATGTCGACCACGCATCGACCGACCCTTGCGTGTAGGCGATCTTGGCGTCCGACGGCGCCAGAAACGCGATCTGCACGTCGGACGCAGCCCAGCCGTTCTTCTCCAGCGCGGCGAGAATGAGCTGATGGCCGATCGAGCCGCGACCGGTCGCGATCTATTTGCCGCGCAGATCGGCAAAGCTCTTGATCGGCGAATTCTCGGGCACGAGGATCGCGAGCCCCTCGCGCGTCTGGCGGATGGCGGCGATCGCCTTCACCGGCGCACCGGACGCCGCGGCGAAGGTGAAGGGCGCATCCCCGACGAGCCCGGTCTCGATCGCGCCGGCGCTGAGCGCCTCCAGCAGCGGCGCTGCCGCCGGAAACTCCTTCCACTCGATCTTGTACGGCAGGTCCTTGAGCACGCCGGCGGCTTCCATCACCGCCTGCGAATTGCCCTTCTGGTCGCCGACGCGCAGCGTGGTTTGCGCCGGGGCCTGTTCGAACGCGGCGAACAGCAGCGCGCTGGCCAGCATGAGACGGATCATTCCGCCGCCTCGCCGCGAACGGCCCGGCGCCTGGCGATCAATTCGCGCGTCAGCGGGATCAGCTCGCGCCCATAGTCGATGGCATCGGGCAGCGGATCGAAGCCGCGGATCAGGAAGTGGCTGACGCCGAGGTCGTAGTAATCGCCGAACACCTCGGCGACCTGCTCGGGCGTGCCGACCAGCGCGGTCGAGTTGCTGTTGGCGCCGGTGAGCTTTGCGACCTCGGTCCACAGCCGCTTGTCGATGCGCGCGCCCTGGTCGGCGAGCGCGAGCAGGCGCTTGGCACCGTCGGTGGCGTGATTGGGCCGGCGATAGCCGGTCTGGTCCTGCAGCGCCGTGGCGCGCTCGAGGATCTCCTCGGCCTTCTTCCACCCCTTCTCCTCGGTGTCGGCGAGGATCGGCCGCACCGACAGGCTGAAGCGCGGGCTTGGCCGGCCATGCCTGGCGGCCGCCGCGCGCACGCGCGCGGTGACGTCGCGCACCTGCGCGTAGGATTCGCCCCACAGCGCAAACGTGTCGGCATGCTTGCCCGAGACCTCGATCGCGGCATCGGAGCCGCCGCCGACGAAGGTGTAGATGCCGCCCGCCTGCTGCGGCTTCACCTGCGAAAAGCCGTTCTCGACGGTATAGTATTTGCCGCTGTAGTTGAACGGCTTCTCGCTGGTCCATTCCAGCCGCACGACGTCGAGGAATTCGCTGGTTCGGGCGTAGCGCTCGTCCTTGTCGTCGAGCGTATTGCCGTCCTGGCGCAGCTCGACGGCGTTGCCGCCGGTGATGACGTGCAGCGAGACGCGGCCGCCATAGAGCTGGTCGAGCGTCGCGAGCTGGCGCGCCAGCAATGTCGGCGCGGTGAAGCCGGGGCGCTGCGCGATCATCACCTTGAGCTTCTTGGTGATGGTCAGCACGTGCTGGGCGACCTGCAGCGCATCGGGCGTCGTCGAATGGAACGCCAGCAGCGCCCGGTCGAACCCGGCGAGCTCGTGCGCTTTCGCCACGGTCTCGATATAGGCGGGATCGAGCACCGGCCCCTGGCGCACGATGGTCTCGGAAGCATTGCTGTTGGCGATAAAGCCGATGAATTCGACCGACATCTAGAACTCCTTGAGGTGGCGGGTCAGACGCCCAGCGCGAGGCGCCCGGCAGTGATCTTGGTGGTGTCGTCCTGGGGCGTGTGGACGCGGCCGCAGAGCACGTCGCGATAGTGCCGCTCCAGCGGGTTCTTGCGCGACAGGCCGTGATTGCTGGTCAGCGACAAGGCGTCCTCCACCGCGGCCACGGCGTTGTTGGTCACCGTGAGCTTGACGATGTTGGATTCGATCGCGCTGAGCGGCAGGCCGTCGTCGAAATCGGCGGCGAAGCTGTCGATCAGGCGCGCATTGACCGCGAGCCGCGCTTCGATGCCGCCGAGAATCTCCTGCGCGCGGGGCAGGCTCGCCAGCGGCGCGCCCAGATTGGCCGGCACCCGCGTCTTCAGGAAGGTCACGAGCCAGTCCCGTGCCGCGCGGGCAAGGCCGTCGTAGATGGCCGCGACGAAGATGGTATGGACCGTTGCCTGCGCCGGGTCCGGCGCGCGCCAGTCGGCGGGCTTGCGGACATCCACCTCGGCGTCGAGCGGGATCACGACGTCGTCGAAGATGACGTCGTGGCTGCCGCTGGCGCGCAGGCCGTGATGGTCCCAGGTCTCTACGATGCGCGTGCCCGGCAGGCCCGCAGGAACCAGGAACTGGCCGACGCGCGGTTCGGCCTCGTCGGTGCGCGCCCACACCAGATACCATTTCAGGATCGGCGACCCTGTCGAATAGATCTTGTGGCCGGAGAGCCGCCAGCCGGTTTCGGTGCGGCGCGCAATCGTCGCCGGCAAGCCGCCGCGCGCGGGCGAGCCGAGCTCGGGCTCGACGCGCAGCGCGTTGATGAGCGCGAGGCCCTCGACGGTCTCCTGCGCGAGCTTGCGCGACAGCCGCACCGGCCAGGTCTGGCTGCGCGCCATGACGAGATGGTTGATGTAGTGCATCGACAGCACCAGTGCCGTCGACGCGCAGGCCTTGCCGACGATGCCGAGGACGCGCGCAGCATATCTCGCACCAGCGCCGGCACCGCCAAAGGCGGCCGGCACGGTGAGCGACAGCAGCCCCGCCTCCGAGAGGTCGCGAAAATTCTCGAACGGGAAGCTGCCGGCACGGTCGTGCTCGGCCGCCCGCGCCGCAATCCGCTCGGCCAACGCCTCCGCGCGCGCGATGTAGTCGGGCTCGCTACGGACTGCGCGCCCCCTGGCTGCAGAAGTCACCATGTGGCATCCAATCCCAACAGGCCAAGAATCTGCCGGCGCAGATCGGCCAGATACGGATCGCCGCGATGACGCGGATAGGGCCGGTCGACGCGGATATCGGCCTTCACGCGCGCGGGCCGATCGCTGAAGACGATGACGCGGTTGGCGAGCACCAGCGCCTCCTCGGCGTCATGCGTCACCAGCAGCGTGGTAAAGCCCTTGCGCTGCCACAGCGAGACCAACTCGGCCTGCATGGTGATGCGGGTGAGCGAGTCCAGCTTTCCCAGGGGCTCGTCGAGGATGAGGATCTTGGGATCGTTGACCAACGCCCGCGCCAGCGCGACGCGCTGCGCCATGCCGCCGGAGAGCTGGTGCGGATAGGCGTTGCGGAACGACGCAAGGCCGACCAGGTCGAGCGCGTCGTCGACACGGTGCCGCTGGCTCCTGAGAATGCCCTGGGCCTCGAGGCCCAGGGCGACGTTGTCCCAGACCGACCGCCAGGGAAACAGGGTCGGATCCTGGAACACGACCACGCGCGAGGGATGCGGCCGGGTGATGCGCGCCTCGTCTTCGCGCAGCCGTCCCGCCTTCGGCTTGTCGAGGCCGGCGACCAGCCGCAGCAAGGTCGACTTGCCGCAGCCGGAGGGGCCGAGCAACGCGACGAACTCGCCGGGCTCGACCGAGATGCTGACCTCGCTGAGCACCGGAAGCTCGGTCCCGTCGATGTCGAAGGCGTGGCTGACCTGCTCGATATCGAGCGCGGCGCCCGCGGCGGGCTGGGTCGCGGCTTCGGCCAGCGCAGTTGCGGCTACCATTTCACGGTCCCCTTCTGCCAGACCAGCAAACGGTCGCGGATCGCAAACAGCAGCGTGATCGCGCCGGAGCAGAGCAGCGACATCACGATCAGCGCCGCATACATGTTGGCGTAGGCCGCCCAGCCCTGCGCCCATTGCAGGTACCAGCCGAGGCCGGCCTTGACGCCGATCATCTCGGCGACGACGAGCACGGCAAAGGACGAGCCGAGCCCCATGAACAGGCCGACGAAGACGTGCGGCAGCGCCGCCGGAATCGCAACCTTCAGCACCAGGAACGAGGGCTTGGCCCCGAGCGTGCGTGCGACGTCGTAATAGGCGTTGCTGACGCTCGCGACGCCCGACCAGGTCAGCACCGTGACGGGGAAGCCCGTCGCCAGCGCGATCAGGAAGGTCGAGGCGCTCCAGCTCGACGGAAACGTGAAGAAGGCGATCGGCAGCCAGGCGGTCGCCGGCAACGGGCCGATGAAGCGAAGCACCGGATGCACCCAATAGCCGACCGCGCGCGACCAGCCGATCGAGACGCCGGTGAGGAAGCCCACCGTCGCGCCGATCAGATAGCCGCCGAGTTGCAGCTTGACCGAGGCAAACACGCTGTCGAGCAGCTTCGGCAGATCGTCGGTATAGACCTCGATGATCGATTGCGGCGGCGGGAAGAACGGCAGCGGCAGCCACGCGAACTTTGCCGTGGCAACTTCCCACACCGTCAGGAAGGCGCCGAGCGCGACGAGCCAGGGCGCACGTTGCCGCAGGGCTTTTCCGGCCGGGCCGAGATAATCGGCACCGACGGTTCCGAACAGCGCAACGGCCGCGATGACGAAGGCGGCGATGCCGAGCGAATGCGTGCGCGACCAGTCGCCGACGTCCTCCCACCACAGGCAGGACAGGCCGAAGGCAATCCACGCGACGCTGGCGAGAACGCCGATACCGGAGTCGCGCACCCAGCCTGCGAATGCGGGCGCGCTCCGCGGCGCGCCCGAGGCGAGGCCGTCAGACAGCGAATACGTCGACATAGATGCGCTCCGCGAATTTGGCCGTGTCGGTGCTCTGCTTGAAGACCTGCACGCTCTTGAGGTCATCGGCATATCCCTTCAGCTCGCGCTTCAGGACTTCGCCGACGGGATGATGATGGTGGGTGTGGTAGCGCACCATGCCCTCGATGTCGGCGAGCGTGGCCGTCTTCGGTGCGTAGGGCTGGAACGACTTCGCCGTCACGACCGGGTTCTGCGCGGTGAACATCGCGGCATCGAGCAGCGCCTGCGTGAGAGCGCGCGCGACCTGAGGTTCTTCACGCACGAGCGAGCCGCGCAGGCCGAGGATGCAGCAGCTCTTGTCGCGATATTCGCCGTCGAGATTGGAGGCGACTTCCTTGTACTGGTTGTCCTTCAGCCACAGATACCCGAGCGGATCGGACGACAGGAACGCCTGCACCTCGCCCTTCTCCACGGCGACGTTGAGGAGGTTGCCGGGATAGGCGCGCCAGTCGACGTCCTTGACGGGATCGATGCCGAGCTTGGAAAGCTGGATCGAGAAGAAATTCTTGTCGGGGCCGCCGAGATCGCCGACCGCGACGATCTTGCCCTTGAGGTCGGCGAGCTTGCTGACGCTGGAGTCCGCGCGGGTCAGAACGCGCATGCAGCCGCCATGGGTGCCGGCGGCGATCTTGACGTCGAAACCCTGCTCGAGCGGCTTCAGCCAGCGCAGCGCCATGCCGAGGCCGGCATCGCTCTTACCCGTCGCGATCGCCTCGAGCAGCTGGTCGGTCGAGCCCGAATAGTTGATGAGCTCGATGTCGAGATTGTGCTTCTGGAAGAAGCCGTGCTCGATGGCGACCGGCACGGGCGCAAGGCACACCGCACCGGCATTCCACGACAGCTTCAGCTTGCGCGGCGCGCCCGTCAGCGCGGGCGCATCGGATGCCGTCCGGCACAGCGGAAATTCCGAGAGGTCGACGCCGGGCGCGATCGCCTGCGGCGCAAACGCTTGTGCCGCACCGAAGGCACCGAGCGGCGCAGCGAACGCCGCAGCCAACCCCGCCTGGAGCAGATGACGCCGGTCGATACCCGATCCGCCGTGCTTGTTATCCTTGTCCATCAGCCCCACTCCTGAGTTGGCACAGCTCCGCCGTTGGCGCAGCGCTCCGCGCTGCGCATGTTCCTTATGGAGCTGCGTTGAGAGAATATTTTTCGTCGGCGCTTCCGCCGCCGCTTTGATGCGATGCGCAAATCATGCGGCGCGCATGTCGCATCGTCAATGAAATGGAATTTCGAATGTGGCGCGAAGCGAGGTCAATATCTCCATCGGCGCGCCGCGCAGCGATGAAACGATTTTCGTCGATGCATCGTCTCGCAGGAATGCCGGCGACGCCCTCTCCTGCCCGGTGCTTGCGCATCTTCGGCCGCGAACGACGCTCGTTCTCGAAAGCATGGCTTCGCTGAAACGTCCTTGCCCGATGCGTTCGCAATACGAATGGCCATTTCATTGACTGCGCATCGCGCGCTCATAGACTTGATCGTCTCGCTGCATCGTTCGCTCACGCGCCGTGAGCAAAGCAACAAGACAGGCCAATGAGCATCAACTCCATCGATCATTCCATCACGCGCCGGTTCGCCGCATCGCTGCTCGCCGCTGCCATCACGCTATCGACGGCCGCGGCCTCGTTCGCGGCCGACACCGTCGTGCTGCGCGTCGGCGACCAGAAGGGCGGCAACCGCTCGCTGCTCGACATCTCGGGCTTCGCGAAGGACCTGCCCTACAAGATCGAATGGTCGGAATTTCCCGCAGCCGCCCCGATCCTCGAAGCGCTGAATGCCGGAGCGCTCGACGTCGGCTACACCGGCGACCTCTCCTTCCTCTCGGTCTACGCGGCAGGTGCGCCGATCAAGGCGATCGGCGGCACGCGTTCGGACGCGAAGACGCAGGCGATCCTCGTGCGCCAGGATTCGCCGATCAAGTCGGCGGCCGACCTCAGGGGCAAACGCCTCGCCGGCACGCGCGGCGGCTGGGGCCAGTTCCTGATCGACGCGACATTGGAGAAGGCGCAGATCAAGCTGGAGGATGCGACCTTCGCGCCGCTCGGCCCGGTCGACGCCAAGATCGCGCTGGTCGCCGGCTCGATCGACGCCTGGGCAGTGTGGGAACCCTACGTCTCCTTCGCGACGCTGAAGGACAAGGCGCGCGTGATCGCCGACGGCGAAGGCCTGACCCCGACCATCACCTTCATCGTCGCCTCCGACAACGCCATCGCCACCAAGCGCGCGGCGGTGCAGGACCTCGTGCAGCGGCTGAACAAGGCGCGGCTGTGGTCGCTCGATCACATCGGTGAATATGCCAGGAGCACGGCCGAGCTGACCAAGCTGCCGGAGGACGTGCTGCTCTCGGCCTACACCGCACAGCGCACCAGCCCGATCGTGATCGACGAAAATGTCGTGAAGGAAATCCAGGCCGCCTCGGACCGCTCGACGCGCTACGGCATCCTGCCGAAGACGCTCGACGTCAGCAAAGCCGTCGACCGCAGTTTTACGGCTGCGGCCGCGGGATCGAATTAGCGCGGGGGCGCGGCGGGATGCGCAGGCTTCGCCTCAAGGCCGGTCCGCTGCATCTCGCCGTGATCGTGCTCATGCATTTTGCCTGCATGAGCCTGATCGTCTGGTTCTCGCTCTAGGCGGCGAGGTCCTTACCAATATCCGCGGTAATAAGGCCGGTAGTAAGCGCGAGGCCGGTAGTAGCCGTAGTAAGGACGATAGGCGCGATAGCCGTAATAGCGGGGCCGCACGTAGTAGCCGCCGTAACCCGGCCCATAGCCGCCATAATAGGCCGGGGCATAACCATAGCCGTAGCCGGGATATCCATAGCCGCCATAGTACGGTCCGCCGCCATAATAGCCGTAGCCATACGGCGCGCTGCTGGCGATGGCGCCGCCGATGATCGCGCCGGCTGCAAGGCCGCCGAGACCCCAGCCCCATCCGCCGCCGCGCCAATGCACCTGCGTGACGTCGTCACCGACCGCCGTCTTCATGGTCGCGACATTGGTCGGCAGCGGGGCTGCTGCGGTCTGCCCGATTTGGCCGACCATGACCGCGCCCGCCAGTGAACAGGCAATTGCCGTTGTCCAGATCTTCATCGACTTGCTCCCTGTCTGACGTTGCTCTTGGAAAAGGATTGTAGGCCTATGATCGGGCATCGTTGCGTTAATTCAAAGCCTCGATTTTGCGTGCGGCGCACAAGAGAGCCCAGGCCTGCCTATCCCGTGCCTGCCTGGTCGTGCCTGCCTATTCCCGGGTCACCGGCACCCCGCCGGTGTGACAGACACGCGACACCCAAGGCCGGCTCCCCCACGGCAAAGCATTAAGCTTCCCGCGCGTTCGCAACCAACAACCATCTTCCTGATTACCTATTCGTACCGCTACTATCGGTTCCAATGGGTGCGCGGCCGGGAGGCATCTCGCGAAGCGCTGGAGTTTTGGGAGGACGACATGAGTGCCGCGAGACCCGAGCCGCTTGCCCGCCAGGCGCTGGCCTTCGTCCTCGCCGGCGGACGCGGCAGCCGGCTGCTGGAGCTGACCGACCGCCGCGCCAAGCCGGCCGTCTATTTCGGCGGCAAGTCGCGCATCATCGATTTCGCGCTGTCGAACGCCGTGAACTCCGGCATCCGCCGCATCGCGGTTGCGACCCAGTACAAGGCGCACAGCCTGATCCGGCATTTGCAGATGGGCTGGAACTTCTTCCGGCCGGAGCGCAACGAGAGCTTCGACATCCTGCCCGCGAGCCAGCGCGTGTCCGAGAACATGTGGTATGTCGGCACGGCGGATGCCGTGTACCAGAACATCGACATCATCGAGTCCCACAACGCCCGCTTCATCGTGGTGCTCGCGGGCGATCACATCTACAAGATGGATTACGAGGTGATGCTGCGCCAGCACGTCGACAGCGGCGCCGACGTCACGGTCGGGTGCCTCGAGATGCCGCGCGTGGAATCCTCGGGCTTCGGCATCATGCATATCGACGAGAACGGCTGGATCCAGGAGTTCCTGGAGAAGCCCAAGGACCCGCCGCCGATGCCGGGCAAGCCTGACGTCTCGCTCGCCAGCATGGGCATCTACGTGTTCGACGCCAAATTCCTCTACGAGGAGCTCAAGCGCGACGCTGCGGATCCGAACTCCAACCACGACTTCGGCAAGGACATCATCCCCTATATCGTCAAGAACGGACGCGCCATCGCACACCAGTTCTCGAGCTCCTGCGTCCGCTCCGGCGACGACCCCCGCGCCTATTGGCGCGATGTCGGCACTGTCGATGCCTATTGGGCCGCCAATATCGACCTCACCGACGTGGTGCCGGAGCTCGATCTGTTCGATCGCGCCTGGCCGATCTGGTCCTATGCCGAGATCACGCCGCCGGCAAAATTCGTCCATGACGAAGAGAGCCGGCGCGGCCAGGCGGTCAGCTCGCTGGTCTCGGGCGGCTGCATCATCTCCGGCGCCTCGCTGCGCCGCTCGCTGCTGTTCACCGGTGTACGCATCAACTCCTATGCCAATGTCGAGAACGCCGTGATCATGCCCTACGTCACTGTCGGTCGCGGCGCGCGGCTGAAGAACGTCGTGATTGACCGCGGTGTCGATATCCCCGAAGGCCTCGTCGTCGGCGAGGATCCGGACCACGATGCCCAGCGCTTCCGCACCACCGAGCAGGGCATTTCGCTCATCACCCAGACCATGCTCGACAGGCTCGATAAATGACGCCTGTTCGCGTCCTCGCGGTCGCCTCCGAAGTCTATCCCATCGTCAAGACCGGCGGCCTCGCGGATGTCGCCGGCGCCCTGCCGCTTGCGCTCAAGGCGCATGGGGTCGAAATGCGAACCCTGATGCCGGGCTACCCCGACGTGATGCGGCTGCTCGCGGGCGCGGCTGAAATCCGGCGCTGGCCCGACTATTTCGGCGGCCCCGGACGCCTGCTCGCGGGCTCGCATGACGGGCTCGACCTGTTCGTGCTCGACGTGCCGCATCTCTATGACCGGCCGGGAAATCCTTACGTCACGGCCGACGGTGTCGACTGGCCCGACAACGCCGTGCGCTTCGCCGCGCTGTCACGCATTGCCGCCGATATCGGCCACGGTCTCGTGCCGGCCTTCGTACCCGACGTCGTGCACGCGCATGACTGGCAGGCGGGACTTGCGCCCGCCTATCTGCACTATGACAACCGTCCGCGGCCCGGCACCGTGATGACGATCCACAACATGGCCTATCAGGGCAAGTTCGCGCGCGAGCTGATCGGCGCGATCGGCCTGCCCTGGGAATCGTCGTTCGACGTCCATGGCCTCGAATATTTCGGCGGCATCAGCTTCCTCAAGGCCGGACTGCAGCTTGCCGATCGCATCACGACGGTGTCGCCGACCTACGCGCATGAGATCCAGAGCGACGAAGGCGGCATGGGGCTCGGCGGCCTCTTGCGCGAACGCGCGAGCGTGCTGAGCGGCATCCTCAACGGCATCGACATCGAGGTCTGGAATCCGCAGACCGATCCGCACATCGCCTATCGCTTCGGCGCCCAGGACCTCACGTTCCGGGCCGCCAACAAGGCGGTGCTGCAGCAGCAGTTCAATCTCGATTCATCGGACGAAGCGCCGCTGCTCGGCGTCATCAGCCGCCTGTCCTGGCAGAAGGGCCTCGACCTTCTGCTCGAAGCCATTCCGACCATCCTCGGCGAAGGCATGCAGCTCGCGCTGCTTGGCAGCGGCGACCGCGATCTCCAGGACCGCTACAAGGCCGCCGCCCGCGCCAATCCCGGCCGGATCGGGGTGATGATCGGCTACGACGAGATCCTGGCGCATCTGATCCAGGCCGGCTCGGACGCGCTCCTGGTGCCGTCGCGGTTCGAGCCCTGCGGCTTGACCCAGCTTTGCGCGCTGCGCTATGGCGCCGTGCCGATCGTCGCGCGCGTCGGCGGGCTCGAGGACACCATCGTCGATATCGGCGAGGCCGATCCTTCGGGACGCGATGCGACCGGCTTCAAGTTCGGCCCCGTCACCGCCGATGCCTTCGCCGGCACGCTGCGCAAGGCGAACGCCGCCTTCCACGACAAGCCGACCTGGCGCCGCCTGCAACTGAGCGGCCTTGCGACCGACGTCTCCTGGCGCAACCGCGCCGGCGATTATGCCGCGCTGTATCGCGGCCTCGTCGCCGCGCGCGCGTGAGGCATGACCGGCGTCGAATCCATGCTATAGAGCCGGCATGGACCCTCTCGTGATCAAGCTGATCGGCTTTGCCGCCGCCACCTGTACCACCGTGGCCTACGCGCCGCAGGCCATCAAGGTATGGAAGACCCGCTCCACCGGCGACATCTCGCTCGGCATGTTCCTGGTCATGGTGCTGGGCCTCGCGCTCTGGCTGATCTACGGCCTGCTCTCGGGCGATGGCCCGCTGATCGCCTCGAACGCCGTCACCATGCTGCTCGCCGGCGGCATCCTGGTGATGAAGCTGCGCTACGGGTGAGGCTTTCTTCGCCTCTCCCCGCTTGCGGGGAGAGGCCGGATTGCATCAAAGATGCAATCCGGGTGAGGGGGACTCTCCACGAGTCCAACTGTCACCGTCCCCGCGGAGACTCCCCCTCACCCCAACCCTCTCCCCGCAAGCGGGGAGAGGGAGAAGTTCACCCAAACACATACGACGCCATCGCAACATTCGCGACCTCGTCGACAAAAACACGCTTGCCCACATCCTTGCCGGCCGCACCGGCCGCCACCATCAGCGGCAGCAGATGGTCCTCGCGCGGATGCGCCAGGCGCGCGCTCGGGGCGTTCTCCCAGTCGACCAGCATGGCGTTGCGCCGCGCCGTATCGGGATTGCTGATCGCCTCGTTCAGATAGGCCTCGAAATCATACGAGACGGGCTTCGATTCCGGACGGTTGAAGCCGCGCATGTTGTGATAGGTCAGCCCGCTGCCGACGATCAGGATGCCCTCGTCGCGCAGCGAGGCGATCGCCTGCCCGGCCCTGATGTGCTCGGCCGGATCGTAAGCGGACTTCAGCGACAACAGCACGATCGGCATGTCGGCGTTCGGATACATCAGGCCGAGCGGCACGAAGGTGCCGTGGTCGAACCCCTGGTTGGGATCTTCGCGGCAATCGAGGCCGGCATGCTTGAGCAGCGCCCTCACCTCGGCGGCAAGCTCGGGCCTGCCCGGCGCCGGATATTTCAGGTGGTAGGTATGCTCGGGGAAACCGTAATAGTCGTACACCATCGGCGGATGCGCCGAAGTCGAGACCGTGAAGGCGTCCGCCTCCCAATGCCCTGTGATGACGAGCACGGCCTTCGGCTGCTCGGGCAGAAGCTGCGGCAGCCGGCCGAACTCCGCGGCGGTCTTCGCATATTGCACCCGCCTGTCCTCCATGAACGGCCAGGGGCCGCCGCCATGCGACAGGAACAGGGTCGGAAATCGCGTCATGGGATGTCGTCTCTTTGACAGGCGCGTGCGAGCTGCCCGCGCGACGGCGAGCATAGGCAAAGCCGTATGGTTAGCAAGTCGTTAACGATTTGCCTTCCAAAATCCCGGCCGTGGCCGAAGCAGTCGGCCAGAAGACGAGGACGTGAGATGAGGAAGTTTTCGCTGGGGGACGTCGTCAACAGTGACAAGGGCCGCCGCGGCGTCGTGCGCGCCGCCTACAAGTCGCGCGAAGGCCAGCAGTTCTATGCCGTCGAGAAGGACGGCGCGATGGACTATCTGGAGGAAGACCGGCTGAGCCCGGCCCCCCGCGTCGAGCTCGCCGCCTAAATCCGATTTCATTCTCGTCGCGCTAGCGCGCGAGCCGGTCGAGACGCTCCGCGAGGGGGTCGTCGCCGCTCGCGATGCCGTCGTTCGTGATCAGCAGCAGGCGATCGCTCCCCGCCGCCGCGTCCCAGCGCGGCAGTTCGGGACCGTTGGGATCGCCGTTCCTGGCGAAATTGATCCAGTAGGCGCGCATGCGGCTTGCGAGCTCGCGGTCGCGCCGCGACAGGATGCCGGCGCCGGGCACGCCTTCCGCGCCGAAGATGAATTGCAGCTCTCGCCCCTGGCCGCCCTCGGGATTGGCGCGTCGGGCTTCCGGCACATAACCGAAGCGATAGCGATAGGTCGGCGCGCCGCTTGCGGCGTGCAGGCGCGCGAGCAGCCGCACCGGTTCGGAGAACATCTTGTCCGTATAGAAGCGTGCCGCCAGATCCGGGCGCCGCGCGAGATCGGGATGGAGTTGTTCGGCCGTGGCGCCTGCCGATGATGCCAGCGCCTCCGCGATGTCAGGCTCGCTGTCGAAACCGGTCTCGTCATCATTGGCGCCGACGATCAGGGGAATGCGGCTTTCATGTCCGGCCGCAAAGCCTGCCGCGATATCTTCCGTCACGAGGCTTCCGTCGATCGAAGGCGCAAACGCGTGCGGGGATTTCGCGAGCAGCTTGCTTTCGGCGGCAAGCAGCCGCCTCACCGCGATTGCGCGCAGGTCGGCGCCATCCTGTCCTAGCATCGCGGCGAGTTGCAGCCCCGAGGCCTCCGCGTCCGGGCGGGAGCGCAGGCGCGCGCGGCCCGGCACTGATTGCAGGATGGCCTTCTGGAACAGCTCGCGTGCCTCGCCGCACAGCATCAGCAACGCGATCGAGGTCGCGCCCGCGCCGGTGCCGAACAGCGTGACGTTGCGCCGATCGCCGCCGAATGCGGCGATATTGTCGTGGACCCAATGCAGCGCCGCGACCTGGTCCATCAGGCCGTAATTGCCGGAGCCGCCGTCGGGCAACGCCGGATGACCGAGCCAGCCGAGCACGCCGAGGCGATAATTCACCGTCACCACGATCAGCCCGGCCTGCGCGAGCCTGGCGCCGTCGAACAGCGGATCGTTGGCGGTGCCGCGGACGAAGCCGCCGCCATGGATGAACACCATCACCGGCAGCGGACCGTCGACGCCGAAGGGACGAAACACGTTCAGCGTGAGGCAGTCCTCGCTCGTGCCGGACAGCGAGGGCTGAGGACACGGCGCACCATATTCGTAGGCCGTGCGCATCTCCGAGCTTTCAGGCGTCGGCTGCGGCGGACGAAAGCGCAGCGGGCCGACCGGCGGCGCTGCATAGGCCATGCCCTTGAAGGACGCCACCTCGCCCTCGACAGCGCCGAGCATCTGGCCTTCGCGTGTCAGCGCGAACGGAAACTGTCCGACCTGCTGGGCTGCGGCCGGGCCGGTCCAGCAGAGACATGCGGAAGCCGCAATGAGCGCAAGCAGGAACCGCATCTCTTGGCATCTCGATGCGCGGACAGGTTGTCTGCAAGGTTATGTCCAGGGCCGCCGGCGAAGCAAGCCTCGCGGCCGGGCCTAACCACCCTTCGCGACGATCTCCGCCAGCGCACGGCGGGCGATGATGCCGAGCTCGCCGAGCGTGGAGTGCCCCGCCTGCGCCGCCTCGATCAGGCGCTCGGCGATGAACCTGCGGCTGTCATGGTCGCCGCCATGCGGTAATTGGCGGCACGTCTCCTCCAGGACGACGTCCATGTTGGCTTTGGTTCGCTCACTCAGCTCAGTCATGACGCCCGGTCATACGCGTGGCTTGTAACCGCAAGCATACACAGACGGATCGTCCATGATTAGCCCGGGTAATCACGGCCATGGTGCATCGCGATGCGTGCATTGGAGCAAGCTTCGCGCTGCCACGGTGAAGCCGCAAACGACTACCGAAGATTGCACTTGCTGTGATGACAAGCCGAGCCTGCAGGATTAGCCTGCCGGCAAAACAAAATGCACGGGAGGAAATGCCATGCCTGAAGCAATGGTCGCTGCGCGTGCCTCTGATACCGCCCCCAAATCTGTCCAGCAGGTTGACGTCGCCGTGGTCGGCGCCGGATTTGCCGGCCTTTATCTCCTCCATCGCCTGCGCAAGGCGGGCTTCTCGACAGTCGCCCTCGAAGAGGCCGGCGATGTCGGCGGAACCTGGTACTGGAACCGCTACCCCGGCGCGCGTTGCGACATCCAGACCATCGACTACAGCTACACCTTCGATCCCGACCTCGATACGGCCTGGACCTGGTCGGAGAAGTACGCGACCCAGCCCGAGATCCTGCGCTATCTCGGCTTCGTGGCCGACCGCTACGATCTGCGCCGCGACATCCGCTTCAGGACCAAGGTGACCGAAGCCCGATGGGACGAGGCCGCCGAGCGCTGGCAGCTCACCACTGACAACGGCGCGCCGGTCTCCTGCCGCCACTACATCATGGCCACAGGCTGTCTTTCCGCGCCCAAACCGCCGGAGATCGACGGCGTCAAGGACTTCAAGGGCCAGGTCTATTTCACCGGGCGCTGGCCGCACGAGGGCGTCGACCTCGCCGGCAAGCGCGTCGCCGTGATCGGCACCGGCTCGTCGGCGATCCAGTCGATCCCGCTGATCGCCGAACAGGCCGCGCATCTCACCGTCTTCCAGCGCACACCGAATTTCGCGCTGCCGGCGGGTAACGGTCCTGCGCCGGAGGATCGCAAGACCTTCTTTGAAAGCGATCGCGCGGCCTATCGCGAGCAGGCGCGCCAGTCGATGGCCGGCGTGCCCTATCCGCAGCAGACCGTGGTGAGCTGGCAGTTGAGCGATGCCGAGCGCCGCGAACGGTTCGAGCGTGCCTGGACCGCCGGCGACCTCGTCCACATCCTGACCCAGCTCTGGGCCGACCAGGCCGTCGACGTCGACGGCAACAAGATCGTGCAGGACCTGATCCGCGAGAAGATCCGCGCCGCCGTCAGGGATCCCGAGACCGCCGCCGCGCTCACGCCGCACGATCATCCGTTCGGCGCAAAACGTCCCTGCCTCGACACCAATTATTACGCCACCTACAACCGGCCCAACGTCACGCTGGTCAATCTGCGCCAGGAGCCGATCAAGGCCATCACCGCGAGTGGCATCTCCACGAACGGCCGCAGCGTCGACGTCGACGTCATCGTGTTCGCGACCGGCTTCGACGCCATGACGGGCGCGATCCGCGCCGTGCATCCGATCACCGGACGCGGCGGCAAATCGCTCACCGACGTCTGGGCGCAGGGGCCGCAGACCTATCTCGGGCTCACGGTGGAGGGCTTCCCGAACTTCTTCATGATCACCGGCCCCGGCAGCCCGTCGGTGCTGTCCAACATGGCGGTCTCGATCGAGCAGCATGTCGACTGGGTCGTCGATCGCCTGGCCGCGCTGCGCGATGCCGGCTTCACCACGATCGAGCCGACCGAAACGGCGCAAGCCGGCTGGAACAGGCACATGGCCGATTGCTCGATGCTGACGCTGCACCGGCTTGCCAACACCTGGTACACGGGCGCCAACGTCCCCGGCAAGGTGCAGGGTCTGATGCCCTATACCGGCGGCGTCGGCCCCTATCGCAGCATCTGCGACGAGGTCACGAGCCGCGGCATGCTCGGCTTCAAGCTCACCGGCCCCGGCGGTGCCGCGCAGTGCAATGACGGCGAGGTGGTGCGCCTGCAGCCGGACGTGCGGCTGGTGCTGAACCTGCTGGCCTCGCTCAACCTGCCGCCGATCGAATCGATGGGCGCGGCAGGCGCGCGCGCCTTCGTGAACGAGTTCAACAAGGGCCGCCCCGCCGGACGCCCGATCGGCGAGATCGTCGACGGCACCCTGCCCGGTGCCGACGGTCCGCTGCCCTATCGCATCTTCAAGCCCGCGACCGCAGGACCGCATCCGGTCGTGGTCTACTTCCACGGCGGCGGCTGGGTGCTCGGCGACGAGCAGTCGGACGAGCCGTTCTGCCGCGACATGGTGCGCAGGACCGGCATGATGTTCGTCAGCGTCGGCTATCGCCACGCGCCGGAGCATCGCTTCCCGGCCGCGGCGGAAGACGGCTATGCGGCGACGCGCTGGATCGCCGAGCATGCCGCCGAGCTCGGCGGCAGACCGGGGTCGGTGCTGGTTGCCGGCTGGAGCGCCGGGGGCAACATCGCCGCCGTCACCTGCCAGCTCGCGCGCGACCGTGGCGGTCCTGACATCGCCGGCCAGCTCCTGGTCTGCCCCGTCACCGACTGCACCTTCGACCGTCCCTCCTACAACGACAATGCGACCGGCTATTTCCTGACGCGGTCGCTAATGGACTGGTTCTGGGACCTCTATTGCTCGCCGGCCGACCGCACCGACCCGCGCGTCTCGCCATTGCGCGGCAAGGTCGACAAGCTGCCGCCGGCTTTCGTCGCCACCTGCGAGTTCGATCCGCTGCGCGACGAAGGCATCGCCTATGCCGAGGCCATGGCGGCGGCGGGCGTCCCGGTTGAACAGTTGAAGGCACACGGCCATTTCCACTCGTCCTTCACGATGGTGGACGTGGTGATCACCGGTGTGCAGGGCCGGGTGCAGATGGCCGAGGCCTTGCGGCGCTTCGCCGGGCTGCCGCCGGAGGTCGGGCGCGGTGACGACCATAGCCAGGGCCACACCAGCCCGGGGCACAAGATCGCGGCGGCCGCAAGCTGACTCCAGCGCCGCGGCCGGGAACCTTTTCCCGGCTGCTGCGTTAAGGTGTTGTGGCATTGAGATGCAGCGATAGGTAATGGGCCCCGGTGCGCAGATTCGCGCGCTGGGGTTCTTGTTTGCGTGAGGCGGGACCATGGGGGACGTTGTTGTTGAGGCAAAAGTCGATTTCGGCGCGCTTGCAGCGCTGCGTAAATGGCCGTCGCTGGCCAACCAGCGCAGGCCGGATCGCGAGCCCTATCAGGTGAGCGAGGGCACGCTCGACGAGTGCATCTCGGCCTTCATGAAAAAGCCGGCGGCAACCCGCCACCTCTATGAGATCCGCACGGCGGCGCAGCCGCCGCTGGTCACGGACATCCTCTCGCCCGAGCACGTCACCGAACTCTCGCGCTGGCGCGAATTTCTCTGATTGCGCGCAGCGGCGCCGGCTGCACGCGCGCGACAAGCTTCTCATCCTGGCAGGAACCTTCTTCCGGTTTTTCCCGTTAACGGGGATCGGATGCCAAGGCGTGAGTGACGACAATGCTTGATGCTGGCGTGCCTTCCCCCGTCGTGCCCTATGGCGCGGACCAGACCCTGTTCGTGGTGATCGATCGCCGCGACAAGGCAACCGAAATCCGCATCGAGCGGAGCGATCTCGAAACGACGATCGGCGAGCTCGTTGCCGGCTGCTTCAACGATCCGATCAAGGTGATCTCGTTCAACACGCTCGAGCACTGGATGAAGGACATCTCGACTGATGTCGCCGGCGAGATCCGCGCGCGCTGTGACATCGACGGCGTGAGGCTGCCCGATTATCTCAGCGATTTCGTCGAGAGCCATAGCTGAGCGCGCATCGCGGCGCGAACGTTTCAAATCCCGGACAATAAAAAAGCGCCGCTTCCGCGGCGCTTTTCGTATTTCCCTCTCAGTGATGCCAGAACAATGCCAGCAGCAAAATGATCGGCAGCGGCACGCCAAGCAACCAGAGCAAAGCACCTCGTCCAAAGCCCATGATGTCCTCCTCCTCATTCACTGCCCAGATGACGCGGCACGCGAGAAGAAGTTCCCCGTGCGGAGACGAGGCCGGATGCGTTCAGTGCATGGTTTGGAAGCGTTATGCGCGCCGGTACTTGCCGGCGATGACCTCGATCTCGCGGCGGCGTTCGCCGGCGAAGGTCAGGAGCTTTTCGATCGTCAGCGTATCCGTGATCCGTTTGGCGAGCCGCTCGGCGCGTGCGGCCTGATCTTCGAGATACTGGATCGTGTTCAAGCGCCGCCTCCCCCGAGAGCTCCGGCAAGAGCTCCGAATTGTTTGGGCAGGCATGGTGCTTGAGAAGCGCCTAACAGCCGGTTAAGCGCGGCGCTTCAGCTCGACGAAACGCGGCATGATTGTCCGAACATGATCCCTTCGGAAAACCACTGCACACTTTATCGCACGACGTCGAGCCGGACATTGGCGAGGCCCTTGTCGACCATGCCGAGCGCCTCGGCCGCGGACGGCGAGACGTCCACCACGCGCCCACGAACGAAGGGCCCGCGATCGTTGACCCTGACCGTGACGAAGCGGCCGGACAACACGTCGGTGACGCGGAGCTTGGTGCCGAACGGCAGCGTGGGATGCGCCGCGGTCAGTTCGTTCTTGTCGAACTTCTCGCCGCTCGCAGTTTCGGTGTCGGAATAGAAGCTGGCGAGGCCATGCGAGGCGGTTCGCTTGGCGTCGCCGTCGGGAATGCGCGCCCGCCTGATCGGCCGCGGATGCCACGTCGCCACGCGGTGCGGCCGCTCGACGGCGGCCTGCCGGCTTGTGCCGGCGAGATCGGCCTTCTGACGGCCGACCGGCGACTGGGCGCACGCGGCGAGCGATGCGGCACCGATGATTGCGAGCAGCAACCGGCTCGAGGTTGCCAGCGACATCCGGGCAGTTTCGGCACGTGCAATGCAAGACATGATGCGCCCTCCGAACTGCCGGGATTTTCGGTGGGCAATGAGGGCAGAACCTTGTCGGAACAAAAGCGGCCCTGGGGCCGCCATCGTTTCGCATCAGCTGTGACGATTCCACCACACTGGCCTGTCCTGAATCGGGAGGCAGTGGTGCGTCAGGTCGGTGCTTCAGTACTTGGGCTCGTACATCTGCGACTGGACCAGCGCCTTGACGTCGTTGGGCGCCGGCCCGTCCGCAAGGCCGCGCTGATAGGCGACATCCGCCACGGCCGCGGCGATGCTGGCCGAGACCTCGCGGATGCGGGGCAGCGCCGGATAGAGGCTGCCCTGCGCGAGGTCTTCCTTCCCGACGCTGTTGGCGAGCGTATGGGCGGCCGCCATGAACATCTCGTCGGTCACCAGCCTGGAGCGGCTGGCGATGACGCCGAGACCGACGCCGGGGAAGATGTAGGAATTGTTGCCCTGGCGCGGCACGAAGGTGCGGCCGTTGAGCATGACCGGGTCATACGGGCTGCCGCAGGCGAACAGCGCGCGGCCCCCGGTATAGCGGTAGGCATCCTCCGCCGAGCATTCGGCCTTCGAGGTCGGGTTGGAGAGCGCGAACACGATCGGCTGCTCGTTGAGCTCGGCCATCGTCTTGAGCACCTCGGGGGTGAAGGCGCCGCCGACCGCGGCAACGCCGATGATCGCCGTCGGCTTCAGCGTCTTGATCGCGGTGAGGAAGTCGGCGATCGGCGCCTGATCGGTGTGAGCATAACGCAGCTTGTGGCCGTGAAGGCCCTCGCGGCCGCCGACGACGAGGCCGCGGGAATCCACCAGCCAGTTGCGGCGGAGCGCCTCGGCTTCGGTGGCGCCCTCGGCCATCATGGCGGAGACCACGAGATCGGCGATGCCGGTCGCCGCCTCGCCCGCGCCGAGGAACAGGATCTTCTGGTCCTTCAGCTTGCCGCCGCTGATGCGCAGCGCCGAGAACAGGCCGGCGAGCGCGACCGCCGCCGTGCCCTGGATGTCGTCGTTGAAGACGCAGGTCTCGTCCCGGTATTTGTGCAGCAGCTTGAACGCCGAGTGATTGGCGAAATCCTCGAACTGGATCAGCACGCCCGGGAAGGTCTTGCGCGCCGCCTGCATGAATTCGTCGACGAAGCTGTCATAGGCCTCGCCCGTCAGCCGGCGCTCGCGCAGGCCCAGATAATAGGGATCGTTCAGCAGCTCTTCGTTGTTGGTGCCGACGTCGAGCACGACGGGCAGGCAGTGCTCGGGATGCACGCCGGCGCAGGCCGAATACAGCGAGAGCTTGCCGACGGGGATGCCCATGCCGTTGGCGCCGAGGTCGCCGAGTCCCAGAATGCGCTCGCCGTCGGTGACGACGATCAGCTTGGCCGGATAGGGCCAGTTCTTCAGGATCTCCGCAATCTGGCCGCGATCGCGCGAGGAGATGAACATGCCGCGCGGCCGCTGGAAGATCAGGCCGTATTTCTGGCAGGCAAGCCCGACCGTCGGCGTGTAGATGATCGGCTGGATCTCGTCGATATTGTCGACGACGACGCGGAAGAACAGCGCCTCGTTGCGGTCATGCAGCGCGTTCAGCGCGACGTATTTCTCGAGATCGGTCGGCAGCGTGCGCAGATTGGTGAGCACGCGCTCCACCTGGGTCTCCATCGTCAGCACGCAGGGCGGCAACAGGCCGCGCAGTCCGAGCGACTGGCGCTCCGCCTCCGTGAAGGCGGTGCCCTTGTTGAGCAAGGGATCGCGCAGCAGCGTCATGCCATGTGCGGTGTCGGATGATGTCGGTTGGTCGCTGACCCGAGAAGGTCTATTCACGAAATCCCCCAGGGAGTTTCTTATTGAAGGGCACGCATTGTCGGCCAGCGTTTCCCCGAGATCAAGGACGTAGAAATTCCGACCGGGATTGTGATCTCGCACCGCAGCGAGATTTTTGGAAACGAACGACAAGAGGTTAACGCTGCAACCTCTCGCCCCTCGTGGTGAGGAGCCGTGCTTGCAGCGCTGCGCAGCTATTCCGGCTTGATGTCCGCGGCCTTCACGATCGGCCACCATTTCTCGGTCTCGGCCTTCTGGAAGGCCGCGAGCGCCGCAGGCGTCTGCTGGGCCGCAGGCGGTATCTCCTGCCCAAGCTCGGCAAAGCGCTGCTTGACGGCGGGGTCGGCGAGCACGGCGACGATGGCCGCGTTGAGCTTCGCGACGATATCCTTCGGCGTGTTCTTCGGTGCCCAGATGCCGTGCCAGTAGGAGATATAGAGCCCCGGCAGCCCCGCCTCGTCCACGGTCGGAATGTCGGGCGCAGATGCGAGCCTTGTCGGCGAGGTCACCGCAAACGCCTTGATCGCACCGTTCTTGTATTGCGGCAGCGAGTTCGAGGCCTGGTCGAACATGATGTCGATCTGTCCGGCCACGAGATCGATCATGGCGGGCCCGGCGCCGCGGTAGGGCACGAACTGGAAATCGGTGCCGGTCTTCTCCTTGAAGAAGACGCCGGCGACGTGCGCCCCCGTCCCCGCGCCGGCCGTGCCCGCGGTGGCCTTGCCGGGGTTGGCCTTCAGCCACGCGATCATGTCTTTCAGGGTGCTCGCCTCGAGCGATTTGCGGCCGACGATGAGCTGCGTGCCCATCGCGATGGTCGCGACCGGCTCGAAATCGGCAATCACGTCGTAGGGCAGCTTGAAGATCGCGCCGTTGAGCACATGCGTGCCCCAATGACCGATGGTGATGGTGGTGCCATCGGGCGTTGCGCGCGCGACCCGGGCGCCTGCGATGCTGCCGGAGGCCCCCGCAACGTTCTCGACCACGACCGTGGTGTGAAGTTCGGCCGCGATCCGCTCGGACAGGATCCGCGCCAGCGTGTCGGTCGGGCCGCCCGCCGCGAACGGCACCACCAGAGTGACGGGACGCGAGGACTGGGCGCCCGCCGGCGCCGCCACCGCATATCCGATCAACGCGCAGATGACGATCACATGACCGGGTAGTCCGGCCCACAGCCCCCGCATCAGTCTCTCCCACCCTTTTTGCCGCCCGCATGTTGTCTGCGGGCTGGAGCCGGAGTGAACGCTGCCGGGGGATCGGAGGCAAGCGGTAAGTTGACCGGACCTTATCCGGCGGCGCGCCGCGGTGTCAGGTTCGCGGCATGATCGGCCGGCGGCACCACGTGCATCAAAATGGTCTGAGTCGCGGAGGCGACCTCGATCCCGTGCTGCTGGAAGCGTTGCTTCATGCGGCGGTTGAATTCGCGCTGCACCGGCCAGCGCCCGGCCTCGGTGCAGCGGATCTGGCCGACGATCGACACCATCGCGCCGTCGACCTTGTCGACGCCCCAGAGCTCGAGATCGCCGCGGATCAGCGCGCGGAAGTCCGCTTCGCGCCGCATCTCGTCGACGATGTCCTTGAGGATCTGGCCGGCGCGGTCAGTGTCCTCCTTGTAGGCGACGTTGACGCTGACCGAGGCGTTGCCGGCGCCGCGGCTGGCATTGGTGATGGTCGTGACCGCGCTGAACGGCACGATGTGCACGGCGCCATCGCCCGCGCGAAGACGTATCGTTCGAATGGAAACGTTCTCGACGACACCGGATAGCCCGGAGACGCTGACATTGTCGCCGACCTGCACCGTATTCTCCAGCAGCAGGAACAGGCCGGTGATGAGATCCTGCACCAGCTTTTGCGAACCGAAGCCGATGGCGATGCCGACGATGCCGGCGCCCGCGAGCAGCGGCGCGACATTGACACCGATCTCGCTGAGCGCCGTGAGGCCGACGACGGTGGCGATCAGGCACAGCAGCGCGGTGCGCAGCATCGGCTGGAAGGTGCGCAGGCGCGCCGCGCGTGCGTAGTGCCCGTCCCTGGACAGCGCATTGATCTGGCGATCCAGCAGCGCATTGCTGATTTCCCAGATGGCCGCCGCGATGAACACGGCAATGCCGATCGTCACCACCGCCGAGATCAGCCGGCCGCCGATCTGGCCGCCATAGAACCAGACGATGGCATCCACGCCCCAGACCTCGAGCACGGCCACGAAGCCGATGAAGGCGATCACGCCGGAGACGATCTTGCGCAGCAGCGGCAGATAGCGGTTGGCGCGGACCTCCAACCCCGGAAAGCGCTGCAGGATCTCCGGCCTGATGCGGAAGCCGCGGTCGATCAGGCCCAGCGTCAGCATGATGGCGACGCGCGTGATCAGCGCCACCACGACGGTGCCGACGAAATATTGCAGCAGCAGCGAATAGCCGTTGCGGATGTTCAGCGCCCACACCGCCCACAGCGCCAGATCGAGCACGATGGCGAGATAGTGCCAGCCGCCGGCGATGCGGTTGCGCATGGCGGCCGCGACGCCCGGCCGATCGGCCGGCGCGCGAATGGCTTCGGCGACCTGGCGGCGGCACTGCAGGATGATGACGACGATGAAGAGATGCACCACCAGCATCACCATGCGCAGCAGCGCGGCATAACCGCCGCGATGCAGACCGAGCAGCAGCGCCACGTTGGCGAAGGCGATGCCGGTGACGCCGACACCGACGATACGGCGCGCCCAGATCTCGATATAGGCCGCGGTCTCGGCCCGCACCGGAAACAGGCCGAAGGGTCCGGCCAGCGCACGGACGAGGCAGATCAGCCCGCGCGAGAATGCATAGGCGTTGACGACGGCGAGGATCACCAGACGAACGGTCGTGGGCTCGCCGATCTCCGTTCCCAGCAGCGCGGTGGCGATGCCGACGAAGACGAACACGGGAAGCAGCTCGAGCACGAAGCGTCCGAGCACGAAGGGAAGCCGCAGCATGACCTGCCAGATCCGCGCCAGGCTGTTGCGGCGTTTTTGCAAGTCGGGCGCAGGCGTCACGTCGGCGACCGACGATGGCGGATCGGCGATCGGCAGCGCCTGCACCGGAAGCCGGGCACTCTGCGGCACGCGCCCTTCCAGAAACGCGACCGGACGCCGGATCAGGCGGAAGATCACCCATTCGGCGGCGAGCGCGCAGCCGAGCACCAGCGCGAGCTTCCAGGCGATCTCGATCAGGAGATTGTAGGCGGCCGGATCGTTCGCGGTGCGCATGATCCAGTAGTAGAAGGCCGGGAAATGCGTCAGCGTCCGCGCCATGCTGGCGACCTCGCCCGAGATCTCGCCGATCTGCTCGGACACCGTGAGCAGGAGCTGCGCGCCGAGGCCGTCGGCCGAAAGCGGGATCGGCGATTTCGTCTCGGGCGCGGGCTGCTGCGGGCCGGACGCATTCGCGATCGCGCGCAGCGTGTCGATCATCTGTGCGCGCTTCTTGTCGTCCTGCAAGGTGTCCAGCGCCCGTCTGGCCTCGTCAGGCGACACCGCGGCCGCATGATTGGCCGCAGGCGCGGGCGTTTCGGCGCGCGCCGTGGAGAACGAGAAGATGGCGAGGAAGAGCACGGCGAAGAGCGCCGGAGCAAACTTGTGCGACACGCGGAGTTCCCAAAAATGAATGCGCCGGCGGCGACGGGGAGCGTCACCGCCGAAGCACGTACGTCATGTCGGATTGCCGTTATTCGCCCCGGCGCTGTGTCGGAAGTTGGCCGATCAGGCGACATTCTCTTGGCATTTGCCGCAATGCAGGAAGCAGGCGCAGACCGTGCCGCGATGGAACAATATGCTCACGCCAAAACCTCTCCCGTCATTCCGGTTTTGACTCCGGAATGACGGCGAGGAGGAGAAGAGAGAAGCATGATGTTGACCGCACGCCGCGACCTCGGCGGGGCCGCGCAATGCGAGCGCGTGAAAAGAACAGCGCCGGGTAGGTAGGGGCCATGCCTCACTGATGCAGCCCACTAGACCTGTACCCGGCGTGCCGTTCGCGGTTTCCGCCGCTATGCGATAGTCCGAACGAGCTCCATCGCACTTAACGCGGCTGGATCTGCGGAGGTGGTGTCATAGACCTCCCCTTGCTCATGTGGTGGACGTTGCGCGTCGCGTATTCGCGACCGTCGGTATGGTCCTCCTGTGCCATAAAACTGTCAAGCAGGAACGACGACGCAATCACGAGATTTGAACGCGGGAACGCAAGCGCAATCCGGTTCCTTCTCGCAACCTCAAGATGCTCGTCGCGTGCGCGGTCGTTACGCCGGCGAGTCCTGCCCTGCGCTCGATCTCGAGAGCGCGAAACGTCAATCTCGAATTGCCCTCGCGCGTCTCGCCTATGCGACGTTTCCGTTGCTGATGCCTGCTGTTGATGTCCGTACTGATGTCGGCGCGGGTGCTGAAGGCGGCAGCCTCCGGCGATGGTGACATCATCGCCCTGTTTTGCCCGACAAGTCAAACCGCTTCGTAAAATCCGCAATAACGTCGCACCCGCCGCCAAGCCGTTGATTCCGTTATCGCCGGCTACTGTGCATGGGGTTGTTTTCGCACTTTTGTCTCGCAGCAGGCTTTGCCGCCCGCCGGCACCTAGCGGACACGGCGCCCCGCCCTCGCCGGCTGAGCCTGCGCGCCATAGGGATTCACCACGCAGGTCGCAGGCCGCCCTGACGCTGCGGCCTGGCACTGCGCGAAAGAGGCGAAGATGCAATCGATCCGCTCGCCCTCCAGCTCGCCGAAGACGTGCAGGCAGACCGGCGCGCCCGGCGCGTAGGTCTGGGCCCGCGCGGACGCGCCCATCACGAGAACGGCGAGTGCAGATAATGCGAGAACTGGCTTCAACATCACCGTTTCTCCTTTTCCTCGCGCTCCAGCGCCTTGCGCACGGCCTTGAACTCCTCGAGCGAGGCCTTGTCGGCGCGGGGAAAGCGCAGATCGAGCTTTTCGAGCGCGGCGTTGATCACCGAGCCGATCACGACCCGGGCGAACCATTTGTGGTCGGCGGGCACGACGTACCACGGCGCGTGCGAGGTGGACGTGTGCCGGACGATGTCCTGATAGACCGCCTGGTAGCGCGGCCACAGCGCGCGCTCCTTGATGTCGTCCATGGAGAACTTCCACTGCTTGGCCGGATCATTCAGCCGGTCGAGGAAGCGCTCGCGCTGCTCGTCCTTGGATACGTTCAGGAAGAACTTCAGCACCACGGTGCCGTTGCGGCAGAGGTAGCGCTCGAAGGCGGAGATGTCCTCGAACCGCTCCTTCCAGATGTCTTTGGTGACGAGCTTTTGCGGCAGCTTCTCCTTGGCGAGGATCTCCGGATGCACCCGCGTCACCAGGCATTCCTCGTAATGCGACCGGTTGAAGATGCCGATATGGCCGCGCTCGGGCAGCGCGATCGCGTGGCGCCAGAGGAAGTCGTGGTCGAGCTCCTTGTTGCTGGGCGCCTTGAAGGCGGTGACCTCGCAGCCCTGCGGATTGATGCCCTCGAAGATCGCCTTGATCGCGGAATCCTTGCCGCCGGCGTCCATGGCCTGGAACACGATCAGCAGCGACCAGCGGTCCTGGGCATAGAGCTTCTCCTGAAACTCGATCAGCCGCTTCTTGTTGGCATCGAGAAGCGCCTGCGCCTTCTCCTTGTCGAGGTCGCCCTTCTCGTCGGTCTTGTGGTCCTTGAGGTGAAACTTGCCCGAGCCGTCGTAGCGGAACGGCGTGATGTAGCGGTCAAGTTCCTGGGCGAGCGATTTGGACGGCTTCTTGCTCATGAGCGCGGGGCACCTTGCGTTGCGGCTTCAATCGGTCGAGCAAGCTACCAAGGATGCCCTTGGGAAGGAATATGATGAAAAGCACGAGCAGCACGCCGTAAACGAGGTTGTCCCAGCCGACCGCCTTGGTGCCGAAGCCGATCCGCAGGGTCTCGGCCAGCAGGATGGTGATGACGGCACCCACGGTCGGCCCGAGCGAGACGAACAGCCCCCCGACGATCGCCGCGAACACCATCTGCAGCGACACCGCGATGCCGCTGACCGTGTCGGGCGTGATGAACATCTGGTACTGGCAGTAGATCGCGCCCGCGAGCGCGGTCATCAGCGCGCTGAGCAGAGTGATCTTCAGCTTCTCGGCGGTGACGTCGACGCCGGCCGCGGCGGCGGCATCCTCGTCCTCCGAGATCGCTTCCAGCGCATAGCGCGCCATGCTGCGGTCGACCCAGTGCCAGACCACGATGCCGAACAGCCAGACCCCGAGCGCGATCAGGTACCAGGTGATCTTGTCGTCGAACTGCAGCGCCAGCAGCTTGTTGCCGGTCGCCCGGTTCGGCGTGTAGCCGAGCGAGCCGCCGGTATAGTCGCGCGTCGCGGTGATGACCTGGAGCACGATGCCCGACAGCGCCAGCGTCACCAGCACGAAATAGTGCCCGGTGATGCGGAAGCGGAAGCAGGGATAACCGACGATCAACGCCAGCGCGCCGGCCGCGGCCATGCTGATGGGAATGCCGATCCAGGGCGACAGCCCCAGGTGATTCCACAACAGCGCGGTCACATAGGCGCCGATCCCCATGAAGCCGCCATGGCCGAGCGAGACGAGGCCGAACCGCCCCATCATCGACCAGGACGTATAGGCGAACGACCAGATCAGGATCAGCACCAGGATGTGCAGATGATAGGGATCGCGATAGACGAAGGGCAGCGCGACCAGCGCCGCCAGCCCGATGCCCCAGGCCGCAAGACGTCCCTGCCCATTCATCGGCGCCTCGCAAGCAGGCCCGCGGGCCGGATGAACATCATGACGATGAAGAAGGCGAATGCGAGCACGTAGCCCCATTCGAGGTCGGAGAACAGGCCGCCGAGCGAGATGATCTCGGCGAACACGAACGCGGCGATGAAGCCGCCGATGAAATTGCCGAGCCCCCCGAGCACGCAGATCAGGAAGGTGATCGGCCCGAAGGAGAGGCCGACGAAGGGGTGCACGTCGTATTGCAGTACCAGAAGGCAGGCCGCGAGCCCGGCCAGCGCGCCGCCGAGCGCCGACGTGATGAGATAGATCCGCCTGGTGTCGACGCCCATCAGCGCCATGATCTGGCGATCCTGCGAGATGGCGCGGATCGCGGTGCCGGTGAAGGTTCGCGTCATGAACAGATACACCGCGACCATGCCCACGAGCGCGGCGACGAAGGACAACAGTCGTGCGTAACTAAAATTCATGTCGCCGAAGGCGAGCACCGGCAGGCGGATGCCGAGATTGCGGAAGTCGATGCCGAAGGCGACGGTGGCGAAACTCTGCAGCACGAACAGCACGCCCCCGGTCGCGAGCAGCTGGTTGATCGGCGGCGCGGTAAGCAGCGGCGCGATCACGAGGTAATGCAGCGCCGCGCCGAGCAGCGCGACCAGCAGCACGGTGAACGGGGCGGCGACGAAATAGCTGACGCCGTAATACTGCACCATGAAATACATGGCGTACATGCCGATCATGACGAGCTCGGCGTAGCAGATCCAGGTCACGTCGATGACGCCGAAGATCAGGTTCAGCCCGAGCGCGAGCAGCGCCAGCACACCGCCGAGCAGGATGCCGTTGATCACGGCCTCCAGCAGGTAGATGTCGAAAATGTCCAGGAACGCCTGCATGCCCATCACACCCCGAGATACGCTTCCTTGACCGTGTCGCTCGCCAGCATCTCGGCCGAGGTGCCGGAGGCGCGGATCGTGCCCGCCTCGATCAGATAGGCGCGGTCGACCACCTTCAGCACCTGCTGCACGTTCTGCTCGACGATCAGCACCGTCAGCCCGCTGGCGCGAATCCGCTTCACCAGCTCGAACACCTGCTGCACCACCACCGGCGCCAGCCCGGCGGAGGGCTCGTCCAGCAGCAGCAGCTTCGGATTGGACATCATCGCACGGCCGATCGCGCACATCTGCTGCTCGCCGCCGGACATGGTGCCGGCCATCTGGTGACGGCGCTCCTTCAGGCGCGGGAACAGGTCGAACACGACCTCCAGCCGCTCGGCATAGTGCCCGCGCGCCTCCTTCATGAAGGCGCCCATCTTGAGATTGTCGTCGACCGTGAGCTGCGGAAACAGCCGCCGGTTCTCCGGCACATGCGCAATGCCGAGGCTGACGATCTTGTGCGCCGGCGTCGCCACGACGTCGACGCCCTCCATCGTGATCGAGCCGCGCGAGGGCCGGATCAGGCCGGAGATGACACGCATCAAGGTGGTCTTGCCCGCGCCGTTCGGGCCGATGACGCCAACGGCCTCGCCCGCCTTCACGTCGAGATTGACGTCGAACAGCGCCTGGAAAGTGCCATAGCCGGCATTGACGCCGCGGAGCTCGAGCATCATTGGCCTCCCGCGCGGCGGCGCGCTTCGGCAGCCGCGGCCTGCGTGGTCTCGGCATCGGTGCCGAGATAGACCTCGATGACACGCGGATCGCCCGCAACCGCGCTCGGCAGCCCTTCCGAGATCTTCTCGCCGTGATCAAGCACCATGACGCGGTCGACGACGCGCATCAGGACGCCCATGATGTGCTCGACCCAGATGATGGTGATGCCGAGCTCGTCGCGGATGTTGCGCAGCATGTCGGCGGCCTGGTCCATCTCGGCCTCATCCAGGCCGCCGAGGCTCTCATCGGCGAGCAGCAGCTTTGGCGCGGTGGCGAGCGCCTTCGCAAGCTCGAGCTTCTTCAGCCCCGCCGCACCGAGGCCATCGACGCTGGCATGGCGATCGGTCGGCAGGCCGACCATCGCCAGCGAGCGCTCGGCCGCCTCCTCGGCCTTGGCGCGACTGTGACGGCCCTGGCCGTAGAAGCCGGCGAGCGCGACGTTCTCGAAAATGGAGAGGCGGCGGAACGGCCGCGGAATCTGGAAGGTCCGCCCGATGCCGCCATTGATGATCCGGTGCGGCGCGAGGCCCGCGATCTCGTGGCCGGCAAACAGGATCGAGCCGGAAGTCGGGGCCAGCGTGCCGGAGAGCATGTTGAAGATCGTGCTCTTGCCCGAGCCGTTGGGACCGATCAGGCCGAGGATCTCGCCCTGGTCGACCCTGAACGACACGTTGTTCACGGCAGTGAAGCCGCCAAACCGCTTCACCAGCCCGCTGACTTCCAACACCGGAGCGCTCCGCTACTGGTTGCTGTAGGTGGTGCCCTTGGGCAGCGGCAGCACGGCCTCGCGCTGCGCCTGACTCTTGGGCCACACCACATGGGACTTGTCGTCGAGATACTGGATCACGACCGGGAACGAGCGCTCGTTCTGCCCCGCCATCGGCGTGCCCTCGCCGTAAAACTTGACGCCGAAGCCAAGCATGGTGCCGCCTTCGGGGATGTCGGTGTCGAGCGCGGCCTTGCGCAGCGCGTCGGGATCGACCCCGCCATACTTCTTGATGGCGCGCGGCAGCACATCGCTCATGAACACATAGGTGTTGGAGGCACCGATGCCGACATGGGCCGAGCGGATAGCGACCCCTGGCTTGATCCTGTCGAACTCCTCGCCGACCATCTTGATGACGGGCGGAAGCTTCGGATCCATGGTCTTCTGGTTGGAGAGCCAGATCGAGATCGGATCGGCGTTGAAGATGTAGGTCGCGTCCGCGCCCATGCCCTCCTTCAGCTTTTCGTAGACGCCGTAGCCGGCGCCATGCCCCATCAGCGCGGCAAATTTCAAGCCCTGTTCGCGGGCCTGGCGCAGCAGCAAGGTGATGTCGGGATTGTAGCCGGTGTGGAAGATCACATCGGGCTTGGCACGCTTCAGCTTGGTCACCAGCGCCGACAGATCCGGCGCGGTGGCCGAATAGCCTTCCTTCAGCACGACGTTGAAGCCCGCCTTCTTCGCACCGGCCTCGTTGCCCTTGGAGACGTCGACGCCATAGGCGCCGTCCTCGTGGATGATGGCGACGCGCAGGTCCTTCGGCTCCTTGCCGAGCTTCGCGCTGGCATTCTGCGCGATGAAATCCATCGTCATCATGCCGAACTGATCGCCGCTCGCCTGCGGGCGGAAGACGTATTTGTAGCCCTTCTCGTTGAACACGGCCGACGAGATGCAGGTCGTCATCCACATGAACTTCTTGAGCTGCTCGACGCGCGCCGCCACCGGCACGCATTGCGCCGAGGAGAAGAAGCCGAGCACCATGTCGACCTTCTCCTGCTCGAGCAGGCGAACGGATTCGTTGATGGCGATGTCGGGCTTGCTCTGCGCGTCGGCGTAGACCGCCTCGATCTTGTAGCCCTCGACGCCGGACTTGGCGAAATGGTCGAGGATGATCTTGGTGCCGACATAGTTCAGCTCAGAGCCGCCGCCCGCGAGAGGCCCGGTCAGGTCGAAAACAACGCCAATCTTGATCTTCTTCTCTTGAGCATCGGCCGAAGCCACCAAGCCCGTCGCTGATATCGCGACCAACAGCCCACGTACCAAGCGGGCAGCCACGCGCAGGCGCATCTAAACCTCCCTGGACGATTGTGCATCGCATTCTTGTTGCTTTTGCTTTTTTGCCCATCACATGGGCTGCGCGCGGCGATGTCAAGCCTCGCGCTCAGCGCGAGGCGAACTGCTGCTCGACAAAGGCCGTGACAAATCGCGGCATGGCCGGCGTGAGATCGCTCATCCCGCGCACGATATGAATGGCCGACAGTTCCGGCTCGGTCTCGCGTGCAAGGTTGGCTTCGATCCGGGCGCGGGCCACATCGCCCGGCATATTCAGGTTGAGGACCTGTATCATTGCAATCGATGACCCGGTGACGACGCAGTGCCACTCCGGCTCTGCCCAGTAGTCGGCTGTGGTCAACCCGGTCTCTTCCCCGAGCTCACGGACGACACTGCCAGCAATGTCGAGTGTGCCCTCTATGACATCGTCGAGATCGGGTGTGCCTGAGGGAAAATAGATGCGGCCTGCATTGGCCGTGTGCTGCGCCATCTCGCCCATGACGAAGGCGCCGTCGGAGGCACGCAGCGCCCCCATGCCAAAGCCGTTGAACACCGCCTTGTCGGGAAAGCCCCAGTCGCGCCAGGCGAGGAAGCTTGCAAAGTCCGTCTCGAAATAGGTCGCGGCGAGAATGCCGTCCGTGAACACCGCGTCGCGCCCGAGCAGGACGCGGCCGTTCCAGATCTTCGGCCGCTCACGCTGCTTCTCGGCGAAATGCGCCGCGATCTCATCGCGGCGCTCCTCTGCGAACGGCCAGACGATCGGCCGTACGGCAAGACCAAACGCCGTGATGCGATGAATGACAGGTGACGTCATGACGCCTCGCTACCAGATCATCGCGTCAGCTATTTGGCGTTCCCCGTGGTCTTCTTGGCCTGGTCGACGTACTTGTTGGTGAAGGTCTTGCTGACGTCGATCTTGGCGTTGGCGACCTCGGGCGAACCGACGCTGAACACCGCGAGCACGGCGTCGGCGCCCTTCGGGTCCATCTTGCCGGTCTCGGAGAACATGGGAATCGTGTTCTTCAGCGCGGCGAGATAGAGGTCCTTGTTCTTGCCGACCACTTCCTCCGGCATCTTCGCCATGACCTCCTCGGGCGTATGCGAATGGATCCAGGCGAGCGTGGCCAGGATCGCATTGGTGAGCGCCTGCGTCTCCTTCTCGTGGCCGTTGACCCAGGCCACCGTCGAGTACAGCGCGCCACCCGGATATTCGCCGCCGAAGGTCTCGAGCGTGTCCTTCTGCGTACGGGTGTCGCTGAGGATGCGCAGATCCTTGTGGCTGCCCTGAAGCACGGTGACGGACGGATCGAGCATCACGGCCGCGTCGATCTGCCCCTGCTCCATCGCGGCAACCGCGGTGGCGCCGAGGCCGACGCCGATCACGGCGGCGCTGGTGGGGTCGAGCCCGTTCTTCTTGAGCATGTATTTCAGGAAGAAGTCCGTGGACGAGCCGGGGGCGCTGACGCCGACCTTCTTGCCGGCGAGGTCCTTGACCGACTTGATGTCGTTGGTGCGCGAGGGCGCGACCACCAGCACGAGGCCGGGATAGCGGTCATAGACCACGAACGCCTGCAGCTCCTGCTTCTTGGCTGCGAGGTTGACGCAATGGTCGAAATAGCCGGAGACGACGTCGGCGCTGCCGCCGAGCACGGCCTTGAGCGCGTCCGAGCCGCCCTTGAGGTCGACCAGCTCGATATTCAGGCCGGCCTTCTCGTATTCGCCGAGCTGCCTGGCCAGCACCGTCGGCAGATAGCACAGGCAGGAGCCGCCGCCGACCGCGATGGTGACCTTGCTTTGCGCCGCGGCAAAACCGGTGGTGAGCGTCAGCGCGAGCAGCGCGCCGGCGAGCCTGGCAATCGTGTTCTTCATTGGTTTCCTCCGTTCGGCCGGCGGCACCATAGAGCAGCGGGACTGGCTTGAGAAGCGCTGCCTAAGTGGGCTGGCCATCGGCCTTTCGGCGCAATAGCATGCCCGGACAAAAACAATTCCAGATGGGGAGAATCAGCCATGAACCGCCTCGTTGCCGGGCTCTCGATTGCCGCCGCCTTTGCCGCCGGATGCGGCGCCAACCAGCTGCTCCGGCCGGCGCTGGCCGCCGAGAACGTCACCGCCCAGATCATCCACACCGGCGAGATGGAGGGCGACGCGCTCGGGCCCGCCAACAACGTCGGCTACCGCTCGAAAATGTTCGCGAGCGCCGACGGCGCCACCATCTCGGTCCAGGTCGGCAATGTGCCCAAGCACATGCATCCCAACACCAACGAGATCCAGTACATCCTGGACGGGACCGGGACGATCTGGCTCGGCGACAAGGAGGTTACGGTCAAGCCGGGCGACCTCGTCATCATCCCGAAGGGCACCCCGCATGGCGGCACCAAGCCGATCTCCGGGCAGGTCAAGGCCATCGCGATCAAGACGCCGCCGCAGGCCCCTGACGATACCAAGCTGCTGGATTGAGCCTTCGCGCGATGGGGCACCCGCGCCAATGCGCGGGCGCGTTCCGTGAATTTCGCCGCTAGATCGGACGCGCCTGCTTCCGGATCTCGTTCGCGATCGGCCTTAGGGTGTCAGTCGGAAGCTGGCCGACGAGGGTATAGCCCAGGCCACCGTCTGCCCAGGCGAAGCCCGCGACGTCGCCGGTCGACTGCGGCATCATCGGCGTATCCTGATTGCGGCCGCTCATCGGCCGCGTCAGCACGACGAGGCGGTCGCCGCGATCGTCGTCGTACATCAACATCGCGGCCGGACCGTGCGACGTGGCAACCAGGCGCCCGCCCATCAGCCTATAGCCCGCGACGGAGAGGTCCGGCACCTTGACCGGCTGCTTCAGCCGGTTGGAAACCCATTTCGTGAACTCGGCGCTGTCGGATGCACGTATCTCGACCGGCCGCACGCGATCCGGTGCGTAGACGCCGTAAGTATAGGCGGCCTCCTGAGCCAATGCGGACAGTCCGCTCGAGCTATCCTGCAAGACGCTGCGCATGGTCCAGCCGCCGAGACCGCCGATGCCGAGAAGCAGTAGCGCAGCGATCGCTCCCCACGCTCGCAGGGGACGCCGCTTCCGGGCCTCAATGATGTGCGACAGGTTCAATTCCACCGGTAAAGGCTCGTCGGCAATGGACGCCAGCGCACCACGTAGCTGCTCACGCTGGTTGGCGAAGGCTGCAACGCGGCTGGCGACGTCCGGATGCTCGTCCAGATAGGATGCGACCTGCGCGCGGCGCTCAGGCTCAAGCGCCTGGTCCACATAGGCGTTGAGATCATCTTCCGTGATCGGCCGCTGGCTCATTTCAAGCTCCGCAATGCAACGACATTCCCCGGTCCAGCCCCATCCATTTCCTGCTGCAGCCGCTCCCGTGCACGCGACAGGCGCGACATTACAGTGCCGACCGGAACGCCGAGAACTTTCGCAGCGTCTGCGTAGGAGAGATCCTCGACCGCGACCAGCAACAAGACGGCCCGTTGCTCTTCCGGCAATCGCGCAAGCTTGTTCAGGACGTCCCGGTAGATCAGTCTTTGCTCCTGCGCTGCCGCACTGACAAGTTCCTGCTCGCCTGCATCGTCGATCGGCATATGCCTGCCCCGCGCTGTGGCCTGGCGAAATTGCGTGACCGCCAGATTGTGAAGGATGGTGAACAGCCAGGCGCGGACGCTGCCGTCGCGCCGCTGATGCCAGCGGCTGACGGCGCGCTCCAGGCAGTCCTGGACCAAATCGTCGGCCGCCGCGCGATCGCGCATGAGTGCGCGCGCATAGCGGCGGAGCGCGGGGATCAGCGGCTCGACCTGAACCAGCATATCCTTCATGACGCGCTCCGCCTCATCCCGGTTGCCGCCCGCCGAACGTCATCGCGCCTCGATTTGGACGGCCTCACCCGGCATGGCCGCGTCGCCGGCCGCAATCACCAAGTATCGCCTCGCAGCCGCGGCCGACTGGTCGACGATCTGCCGGATCGGACCGGCAGCGTTGACGATTGCCGATCCGGCCGGATTGGTCATGAACGCCGCCAATGGCTGCAGCGGGCCGCTGCCATCGCCTTGGTCCGCCAGCGCCAGCACATATTTCTGCCTGGGCTGAAGCCCCGTCACTGACGCCTGCAAGACCTGAATTAGGCCCTGATCGAACAACGACACGCTGGTCGGCGCCTTGCCGCCCCCTGCATCGCCCTTCGACACCAGTGCCAGATGAGCGACCTGGCCGGCAACGCCGAGAGCCTGCAGGTTTTGGCGGCCATCCGGATCTGGCGCCGCGTTCGGAACATAGGCGATCGCCTGCGGTGCCTGGCCGATCGGAACGTTCGCGATCACCTTGTTGGTTGCCGTATCGATGGCCGCAAGCGCGTCGGCATTCTCCAGCCCCACATAGATGCGGGTGCCGTCGCCGGACGGCCACACGCCGTGCGGTAAATTACCGACCGGGATCGTCGCTACCTGCGAGAAGTCGTCGGTGCGGAACACCTTCACTTCATTCAGGCCGCCGACAGTGACATAGGCAAACGTGCCCTTGGGCGTATGCGCGAAGTTGACGTGATTTGTGATCGGACCGGTGTCGATGGTCTTGATCGCATTGAACGGCGGCCTCGCGTTGAACACCTGGGTCCGGCCCACATCTTTCAACGTGAACCAGACCTGGCTTCCATCCGGCGTCGCCGCGATGTTGGGGCAGAACGGGCTTTCCTGCTTCACCGTGGCAATGATCTTGTGCTCGGCGACCGCGACGACATCCGTCTCGGGATTGAAGGAGGAGCAGATGTAGCCGTACTTGCCGTCGGGTGAGAAAATCTGCATCCCCGGCCCGTTCGGGGTCGTGATGCGGGTCTTCTCCTTGAAGCTGGTCGGGTCGATGACCGAGATGTAGTTTTCTCCACGGACGGTGACCCAGACCTCCTTGCCATCAGGGGTGAAGAACGCCTCGTGCGGCGACCTCCCGACGTAGGTCACGTGCTTGACCGCGTTGGTCGCCGTGTCGATGAAGCTCACCGAGTTCGAACCTATCGAGACCACGGCAAGTGTCTTGTGATCAGGCGAAAAGCCCATGCCATGTACCAGGACCTGGCCCCTGTAGAGCGGGCTGAAATTGCCGGGTTGCGGGTCGCCCAGCCGGATCACGCCAAGCAGCTTGTTATCGACGGGGTCGGTGACCGAAACCGTATTCGAGAACTGTTCTGCGGCGTAGACGCGGTCGTGGTGGCTGATCGGAATATCTGGCGCGGACAGCGCGCCCGGTGCCTGCCCCGCCCATGCGACAGAATCGGTGGCGAGCATCGTGGCTACCAGGAAGATGCTCTTCATCATATTGCTTCGTGACGCGGTCATCTGCGGCTCCTACTTCTTCATTCCATTGGACATATCCATCTGCATGCCCGGATGATGATGACCGGTTGCGACGGGAGCGGGTGGCGACTGGGTCGGAGCAGGCGTGGTGTCCGTGGCGGGCTCGCCGATGGCGAGCTTCATGGCCGCGATTTCCTGCATCTGGTCGACGATGATTTCCTGGGCGATGCGCCTCAGCTGCTCGTTCTTGCCGTAGCGCAATTCGGTCACCGCCATTTCGATCGCGCCCTGATGATGCGGGGTCATCATTGCAACGAAGTCGCGATCGACATCGCCGGTCGGTTTGGCCGCCATGTCGTTCATCATCCTGGTCATGGCGACTTCGTTTTCTTCCAGGAACGCCCGTTCTTCCGCACTCACCGCAGCCGGCGGAGCGGCAGGATGGGACTCATGCGCGAACGCGAGCGGAGGCACCGCGAACGCAACGAGAATGCGCGCAGCGAGGAATGCCGTGCCGAGGCCGGGCCTGGGCCATCGACATCTGCCTGCGAGCGCTGCTACGGCGCGGCGAAACTGTGAAGGTGACATCGAAAACTCCCATGCGGGTGGTTGCATGGGGGTTTGACGCGTGGGCGCGCGTTCTATTCCGGCCGGCCAATCACATAAATGTCAGCAGCAAACGAGGCGGCTTAGCCCCTCCCGTCCGACGCCGTCGGCCGCCACACCAGGAGCCGCCGCTCGACCAGCGTCACGCCGTAGTCGATCAGGATGACGAAGGCCGACAGCACGAACATGCCCGCGAACACGCCGGCGACGTCGAACACGCCCTCGGCCTGCTGGATCAGATAGCCGAGTCCTGCCGCCGACCCCAGATATTCGCCGACGACCGCGCCGACCACGGCGAAGCCGACCGAGGTGTGCAGCGAGGAGAACATCCAGGACAGCGCCGACGGCCAATAGACGTGCTGCATCAGCTGCCGCTCGCTCATGCCGAGCATGCGGCCGTTGTCGAGCACGGTGCGGCTGACTTCCTTCACGCCCTGATAGACGTTGAAGAACACGATGAAGAACACCAGCGTCACGCCGAGCGCGACCTTGGACCAGATGCCGAGGCCGAGCCACAGCGCGAAGATCGGCGCCAGCACCACGCGCGGCAACGCGTTGACCATCTTCACGTAGGGGTCGAACACCGCGGCAACGATCGGCTGGCGTGCGAACCAGAAGCCGACCAGCACGCCGCCGAGCGAACCGATCACGAAGGCGAGGATCGATTCCGCCAGCGTGATGCCGAGGTGCTTCCAGATCACGCCGGAGGCGAACCACTTGACGATCTGGCTGAACACGTCGAGCGGATTGGAGAAGAAGAACGGCGGCAGCAGGATCTTGCCGAACACGGGAACGGTCGACAGCACCTGCCACAGCACGATGCAGACCACCGCGACCAGCACTTGCAGCGCAAACAGCGTCGGGCGCGACATCAGACCGCCTCCGCCGCGTGGGTGGACTGCGCGTAGCCCTTCATCACTTCGTCCTTGAGCACGCTCCAGATCTCGCGGTGAAGCGCGTGGAACTCCTTGTCGAGCCGCACCTCGAAGATGTCGCGCGGGCGCGGCAGCGTAACCTTCCAGTCGCCGATGATGCGCGAGGAGGGTCCGGCCGACATGATCACGACGCGGTCGGCGAGCGCGATCGCCTCTTCGAGGTCATGGGTGACGAACAGCACCGCTTTGCGGTCGGCGCTCCAGAGGTCGAGCAGGAGGTTGCCCATCACCTGGCGCGTCTGCGCATCGAGCGGTCCGAACGGCTCGTCCATGAGCAGGATTTTGGGATCGCGGATCAGCACCTGCGCCAAGGCCACGCGCTTGCGCTGGCCGCCGGAGAGCATGTGCGGATAGCGCCCCGCGAAGGCGCCGAGGCCCACGGAGGTCAGCCATTTCTGTGCCTGCGGCAGCGCCTCGGCGCGTGGCGTGCCCTTGATCTCGAGTCCGATCGCGACGTTGTCGAGCGCGGTCTTCCAGGGAAAGAGCGCGTCGGCCTGGAACAAATAGCCGGCATCCCGGTTCAGCCCCGCGAGCGGCTGGTCGAAGATCCTGACGCTGCCGGCGGCGGGCTTGAGCAGCCCGGCCGCGACGTTGAGCAGCGTCGATTTCCCGCAGCCGGTCGGACCGACGATGGCCACGAACTCGCCCTGCGCGACCGCAAGATGCGCCTTCTCCACCGCCGTATAGACCCGGCCGTCTCCGAGGCGGAACGCAACCTTGGCATCTTCCAGCGCCACTGCCGTGGGCGTTGTCATGTGTTTCCTCCGAACTCAGCTCGATGCCTTAGCCTCTCGCGCCGCCAAGTTCAATCAAGCCGCCAAGCGTGCTACGCATGGGGTCTTGCCGTGCTCCGACCCTCCCCTGGAGGGGGAGGGTCAGAGCACATGAGCTCGCGACATGTGAGACGGGGTGGGGTGACGGTCTTTCCTCGTCCAACACCGCCCGTGTCCAGAGATCACCCCACCCCGCCCGCGCTGCGCGCGAGCGACCCTCCCCCTCCAGGGGAGGGGAAGAAAGAACGAGCCGCGCCGGATGCCTTCCAAACGCGCCATCAGCTATGCCCACGTCACCAGGAGCTTCGGCTCCCTGACAGCCGTCGACGATGTGTCGCTCGACGTCGCCGAGGGCGAGTTTCTGGCCATCGTCGGCGGCTCCGGCTCGGGCAAGACGACGCTGCTGCGGCTCGCCAACCGGCTGATTGAGGCCGATGCCGGCATCATCACGGTGGAGGACGAAAATGTGCAGGACGTCGATCCGGTCGCGCTGCGGCGCCGGATCGGCTACGTCTTCCAGAGCGGCGGCCTGTTTCCGCATTTGAGCGTCGCCGACAATATCGGGATCACGCCGAGACTGCTGGGCGAGCCGGCAAGCGCGATCGCTACGCGCGTCGACGAGCTGCTGGAGCTGGTGCAGCTCGATCGGGCCGCGCATCGCGACCGGCTTCCAGAGGCCCTCTCGGGCGGTCAGCGCCAGCGCGTCGGCGTGGCGCGGGCGCTCGCGGCGAAACCTCGCATCGTGCTGATGGACGAGCCGTTCGGGGCGCTCGATCCCCTCACGCGCGATGCGCTCGGTGACGATTACCGCACGCTTCACCGCAAGCTCGGCCTGACCACCGTGATGATCACGCACGACATGACCGAGGCGATCCTGCTCGCCGACCGTATCGCGGTGATGCGCGGCGGACGGCTGCTCGCCCAGGGAACGCCCGCGGCGCTGTCGAACAGCAGCGAGGCCTATGTGCTGGAGCTGCTACGCACGCCGCGGCGCCAGGTCGAGCGGTTGAACGCACTGCTGCCGGCGAGCGGTGCGGCATGAGCCTGCTCTCCGATCCGCGCTGGGGCGAGGCGCTGTCGCATCTGCCCGATTATCTCGGCAGCCACGTGCGGGTGAGCCTCGCCGCGCTCGCGATTGGCCTCGCCGTCAGCCTGCCGCTGGCGATCCTGACACGCAACCGTCCGGTCCCGCGCGCCCTCCTGCTCGCGCTCGCCAGCATCGTGCAGACCGTGCCCGGGCTGGCGCTGCTCGCGCTGTTCTATCCGCTGCTCTTGCTCGCCGCCTCCGTCACGCTCGCCTGGTTCGGCGTTTCCTTCTCCGCATTCGGTTTCCTGCCGGCGATGCTGGCACTGGCGCTCTATTCGATGCTGCCGGTGCTGCGCAACGGCATCACCGGTCTCAACGGCATCGATCCCGCCCTGATCGAAGCCGCCAAGGGCGTCGGCATGACACCGCGGCAGTCGCTTGTGATGGTCGAGCTGCCGCTGGCGCTGCCGGTGATGATGGCCGGCATCCGCACCGCCGCGGTGTGGGTGATCGGCACCGCGACGCTCTCGACGCCGATCGGGCAGACCAGCCTCGGCAACTACATTTTCGCGGGATTGCAGACCCAGAACTGGGTGTTCGTGCTGTTCGGCTGCGCTGCCTCGGCCCTGCTCGCCCTCGCCGTCGATCAGCTGCTCGGCCTGATCGAAAGCGGCCTGCGCCGGCGCAGCCGCTTGCGCACCGCGCTCGGCGGCATTGGGATCGCAGCGCTGGTCGCGGCCACGCTGGTACCGACCATGAGCCGTTCGTCGCAGAGCTATGTGGTCGGCGCCAAGACGTTTGCCGAGCAATATGTTCTGTCGGCCCTGCTCCGCGACCGCCTGCAGGCAGCGGGCCTCCCGGCCACGGCGCGGTCCGGCCTCGGCTCCAGCGTGATCTTCGAGGCGCTGAAGGCCGGCGATCTCGATCTCTATGTCGATTATTCCGGCACGCTCTGGGCCAATCAGCTGCATCGAGCCGACATCAAGCCGCGCGCGGAGCTGGTGGCGGAATTGAAGACCGTGCTCGCCAGCGACAACATCACCCTGCTCGGCGAGCTCGGCTTCGAGAATGCCTATGCGCTGGTGATGCCGAGGAAGCGCGCCGAAGCGCTCGGCATCCGCAGCATCGCCGATCTTGCCGCGCACGCATCGACCCTGTCGATCGCCGGCGACTACGAATTCTTCTCCCGCCCCGAATGGGCGGCGCTGCAGAAGGCCTATGGCCTCCAGTTCCGTGCCCAGCGCCAGATGCAGCCGGATTTCATGTATGCGGCGGTCGCCAGCGGCGAAGTCGACGTCATCGCCGGCTACACCAGCGACGGCCTGATTGCGAAATACGATCTCGTCACGCTCGACGATCCCAAGCACGCGATCCCGCCCTACGACGCCATCCTGCTGCTGGCGCCGAAGCGCGCCGGCGACGAGCGGCTCAAGTCGGCGTTGCAACCGCTGCTCGGCAAGATCGACATCGCCACCATGCGCGAGGCGAATTTGCGCGCCAGCGGCAACGATGCGAATTCTTCACCGGATGCCGTGGCGAAGTGGCTGTGGGGGAAAGTGGGCCAGCGCTAGGCCTTTCCCCCTCCGCCGCCCTGACTAGGTCTTCTCGGTCGCCTCTCCGGCGTCGACCCAGTCCTTGAAGCCGCCGACATTGTAGACATGGCCGTAGCCCATGTCCTGAAGCAGCTTGCCGGCGAGCGCGGAACGGCCGCCGGAGGCGCAATAGAGGATCACGGTCTTGTCCCTGGCGAGCGTCTTGTCGTGATAGGGCGAATCCGGGTCGGCGCGGAACTCCAGCATGCCGCGCGAGATATTCAGCGCGCCCGGGATTTTCCCGCTCTTCTCGACTTCCGGTGCATCGCGCACGTCGAGCACGAGCGCACCCTTCCCGATCATCTCCTTCGCCTGGGCGGGCGAGATCTTCGGTACGGCCGCGTTGGCGGCCTCGAGCATCTGTTTCACGGAAATGGCCAATGACGTCTCCTTTGGGTTCGGGGTTGTTCGAGCCCCCCATTAATCGGCATCGTCCTTCATCGCGTCCCTCGATCGGACGAGGGCGAGATGACTAGGGTCCACGGCTGCGGTGGCGAATGAATGGCCGCAACGGAGACTACAGCCCCCGGATCATCCCCGCATTGATCAGAAGCCGGTTCAGCCGCCGTGCCTCGGCGCCGTCCTTGCAGCCGTAGAACAGACCCTTGCAGCGGAGCATGATCTGCTTCTGCTCGGCGAAGGACGGGTCGAGCGGAATGCCGGCGGCTTCCTGGATCACCAGCGGCAGATAGGGGCCGTCGATCGTGTCCATCACGGCCTCGCTTTTCACCGGCTCGAAATTGACGGCGTCGATCGCATAATAGGTCGCGTAGAGGCGTGGGTCGTAGGCATCGAGCTTCTTGCCGATGGCGCCCTCGTCGAGCCCGGGCTCGAGGATAGCAGGCGCGAATTCCGGCTGGTGATCGCCGTAACGCACGATCAGGAAGGGCTCGCCCGGAAAGCTCTTCTTCAGCCCCGCGACGAACGCCTTGTACTGCTCGGCGCTCATCGCCTGCCGGCGCAGATATTCGTCGATGGACGGCACGTTGCCCGGCGCGCGCCAGTTCGGCAGCAGGTCGGGGCGGAAGCGCGTCTCCCAGGGGAAGTGATTGGCGCCGAGATAGATGAAGGTGAACAGCGGCTTGTTCGGCGGCTGCTGGCCCATCAGCTGCAGCGCCTTGTCATAGAAGAAGCTGTCGGGCTCGACATCCTTGGCGCCGAGATCCTTGGAATCGAGGAAGCGCTCGATGCCGGTCGTCATCTGGAAGCTGCGCGCGCCCATGAAGCCGCCATAGGCGGGATAGAGCGACAGCGTGTCGTAGCCGCAGCGGCGCAGCGCCAGCGGCAGGCCGCGCTCGACCCGGTTCGAGGCAATGCGCGTCACGAAATAGGCGAAGCGGCCGAACGAGCGCGAGGAGAGCCCCGCGAGCACGTTGTATTCGGTGAACCAGCTCGGCCCGCCATTGCTCTCGGCGAGGAACGTGCGCTGCCTGCCGTCCCAGGACTTGAAGTGATCGCCATAGCGCGGCGGCACCTTGATTCCTTGCGCGGCGCGGATGTCGAAGCTCGATTCATCATGGATCATGATGATGTTCGGCCGGCGGCCGGCGGGATGGCAGGCATCGACCAGCGGCATGTTGAGCCGCTCGTTGGTCGAAGCCGCGGACTCCATGAAGCCGTATTGGACGAAGTCGGAGACCGAGCTGACGCCGGAGCGGAAGAACTTCGAGAGATAGCCGTCATCGTAATAGCCGCGCCAGGCCTCGTCCGGATGATAGAGCGAATAGCCGACGAGAGCGGCGAGACAGGCGAGCTTGCAGGCCAGCGCCGGCAGGCGGCGGATGCGGAACGGGTCGAGCCACCACAGCGCATACATCAGCGGCAGCGTGACGAGCCCGGCCAGGATCACCGACCAGCGCAGGTTCGGGAAGATCGTGAACAGGAACGCCACCGTGTCGCGGTCGATCATCATCAGGTCGATGAAGTTGACCGTCATCTGCACGACGTCGTGCTTGAGCCGCGACAGCAGCACTAGCACCACGACCATGGTCAGCGACAGCGCGCCCGACAGCGCCGGCCGGCGCAGCAGCGCGATCCAGAAGAAGTTGAGGATGCCCCAGGCCAGCGCGAAGGACAGGCGCGAGCCGAAATCGGTCTCGGTCTCGTACATCAGCGCGAGCGCGGCCAGATGCGGCGCCGCGACGGCAAGCAGCCGCCAGATGCCGAGCGCGGCGACGCTCGCCAGCACGGCGGTGGTGGCAGAAGGACCTGGATTGGGCGCGGACGCCATCGACGACACGCAACTCTGGTCCGGCGCAATGATACCTAGCCGTCTGGCCAGCCTGACGGCGGCTAGGGCGTCCGGGGCAGCCGGAAGCCTGCACCGTGTCATAAAACTGTAACGGAACAGTCAAGGACAGGCAACGCGCGCCGCAATCCGACGTTCGCTTAGTCTTGCAGAGCGGCGAGGTGCCGCATGCGCCAGTCTCTCCTCACCCGGAGGAGCCCGCGAAGTGGCGAGGCCCGAGCGGCCTGCTGGTTCGAGACGCTCGCAAGGGCGCGCGCTCAGGTCGGGCAGAATTGCCGGCGGCGTCAGGACTTCGCGATCCCCTTGATGAACAGGTCGATCACCGCTTCCGCCATCCGCTCGATCTCGATCTCCTGCACCCCCCAGCGCGGAAAATGGCCGTCGAGATTCATCCGGGCGAAACCGTAAACGAGAGCGCGGCCGGCAATCTGGATGGACTTGAGGTCGGCCGGCCGCAGCAGGCCCTGGGCGGCCGCATCCGCCAGCATCTGCTCGGTCAAGGCGATCAGCTCGGCATTGTCGCGGGTCAGTTCCGGCGAGCTGCCATGGGCAAAATAGCGCCCCGTCGAGATGATCTCGAAATGCGCGGGGTTGCGCATCGCCCAGCGCAGATAGGCAAGGCCGAAGGCGCGGAAGCGGCCGAGCGGATCGGTCGCCGGAGCCTGGCCCAGCGCCACCTCGATCTCGGCCCGGAAGCGCCGCTGCGCCTCCTCGGCCGCCGCCGCCATCAGGGCATCGCGGTTTGGGAAATGCCGGAACGGCGCCCCCGGCGACACCGCCGCGCGGCGGGCGGCCTCGCGCACGGAGACCTCGGCCCCCTCTTCGGCCAATTGCAGCGCAGCATCGATCAGCACCCGGCGCAGGTCACCGTGGTGGTAGGGCCGGGCTTCAGAAGTCTGGCGGCGGGCGCGCGGCTTGGACGGCTGTCGGGCGGGCATGACAATCCCTAGCATCACCCGAACGTGAATGTAAGCAGCGATTACACCGTTGACCGTTTGGCACCAGCCAAATGTAATCGATGATTACATAACGGAGGAAATGGCCATGTCGTCACGTCAAAGCTGGTTCGAGGGCTGGCGGCTGCTGGCCGTGCTCACCCTCAGCCTGATCGCGCTCAGCCTGTGGATCGCCTCGATGCGACAGTTCGAGGTCGAGGGCGTGCGGATGGTGATCCGCTTCACGGCGCGAAGCTCGCTGCTGCTGTTCTGCCTGGCCTTCGGCGCCGCGGCGCTGGCGCGATTGTGGCCCAACGCCTGGACGCGCTGGCAGCGGCGCAACCGCCGCTATCTGGGCCTCAGCTTTGCGGCCTCCCACGCGATCCACGCCATCGCGATCGTCGCCTTCGCCAGGATGGACCCGGCCGGTTTCGCCGAGGCCACCTCGCCCGCCTCCTACATCTTCGGCGGCATCGGCTATGCCATGATCATCGCCATGAGCGCGACCTCGCTCGATCGCACCGCCGCGCTGATCGGACCGCGCGCCTTTCGCGTGCTGCACCTCGTGGGCGGCTATTACCTCTGGTTCCAGTTCATGGTGTCGTTCGGCAAGCGCGTGCCCGCGATGCCGCTCTATGCCGCCTTCCTCCTGCCGCTGCTCGTCGTGATGGCGCTGAGGTTGATCGCGATGGCCGCCCATCCGCGCGGACGGACGGTCGAGGCGCGCTGAACGACGGTTACCCCTGCGGCAGCAAGCCGAGGCGCTTGGCGATGATGCGGTCGAGCGTCCGTTTCGGCAGCACGGAGCCGATCAGATGGCGCAGCGGATCCGGCGTGATCTGGTAGCGCACCTTGGGGCTTGCAGCTGTCAGCGCCTCAAACACGATTTCGGCGATGCGCTCGGCCGGCAGGCCCTTGGCGCCGAGCTCCATCATGAACGCCATGACCTTGTTCAGTGCCGGCAGATAGGGCGAGTTCTGGTAGACGGAGAGGTCGATCTCTTCGGCCTTGCTCCAGATCGGCGTCTTCACCGCGCCGGGGGCGACGATGATGACGTCGATGCCGAACAGCATCAGCTCGCGGCGCAGGCTCTCCGACAGTCCCTCGACCGCATGCTTGGAGGTGCAGTACGGCGCCGACAACGGGTTGCCGTTCTTGCCCGCGACCGAGCTGATCATCACGATCCGCCCCTTCGGTCCCTTCAGCGAGGGATCGGCGCCGAGCAGCGGGCCGAACGCCTGCGTGGCGATCACCGGGCCGATGACGTTGATGTCCATCTGGCGGCGGAAATCGTCGGCGGACAATTCGAGCACGGGGCCGGCGACCGCGATGCCGGCGTTGTTGACGAGCCCGGCCAACGTCTCCCCGCCCAGCGCCTCGCGAACGCTTCGCGCCGCAGCGAGGACTGCGGCCTCATCGGTGACGTCGAACATGAGCGGCGTGAAGTTCGCGCCGAATTCACCCTTCAGCCGGTCGGCGTCGGCCTGTTTGCGGACACTGCCGAAGACGCGATAGCCGCGCCCGACCAGATATTTTGCAACGGCCCAGCCAATGCCCGTGGACGCGCCGGTGACGACGACAGATCGCATGGTCCTTCCCCCCGATAGTTCCCGCGATCATGTAGGAGGAGGATGTGCCAGCGCAATGGACGGCGGTTCTCAGGCCGCGCAGCAGCGGCATTTTCTGCGCACGCGACGCACCGCAAGAGGTCGCGGCAGATGTCGGTTCTTAAGATGAACGGGTACGCGAACGCGTGAGGGCTGACGGACCGCACGATGAGACCACGGATGAAGAGCCGAATCTTTGACTCTGAGGGCGTTGATGTTTTTGGGGTTCGACGGCGCGCTGGAAAGCCTCGGAGACGACGCCGGATCAAGAATGTGGTTTAAGCGTCAGTTCTTCGAGCTCAGGAGGCACATCAGCTCGCGAAGAATTTGAATGAAGCAGCAATGCTTCGGGCGAGATGAAAAGAGCGAGACCGCTGTCTGCGATCTCGCTCCAATCTAGTCGCGAAGGTTTAAGATTTGGTTTGACGCGCGAAGCTCGCGCCTCGCTGTCGTGTCCCGGACAAGCGCATCGAAACGAAGCGCAGAGCTGTGACCCAGAAGCCGCCATCGCCCCCGGATCAGCAGCGCACCGCTCACGCGCTGCGCTGCATCCGGGGATGCGCGACTTAGTTCTTCGACTTGTCGACCAGCGCGCCCTTCTTGATCCAGGGCATCATGTCGCGCAGCTTGGCGCCGACTTCCTCGATCGGGTGCGCGGCGAGCTTGGCGCGGGTCGCCTTGAACGAGGTCTGGTTGACCTTGTTCTCGAGCATCCAGTCGCGGGCGAACTTGCCACCCTGGATGTCGGCGAGAACGCGCTTCATCTCGGCCTTGGTCTCTGCGGTGACGATGCGCGGGCCGGTGACGTACTCGCCGTATTCGGCGGTGTTGGAGATCGAGTAGTTCATGTTGGCGATGCCGCCTTCATAGATCAGGTCGACGATCAGCTTCACTTCGTGCAGGCACTCGAAATAGGCCATCTCCGGGGCGTAGCCGGCTTCGACCAGGGTCTCGTAGCCGCCCTTGATCAGCTCGACCAGGCCGCCGCAGAGCACGACCTGCTCGCCGAACAGGTCGGTCTCGCACTCTTCCTTGAAGGTGGTCTCGATGATGCCGGCGCGGCCGCCGCCGACGGC
>Ga0102590_1000672_pt1 | contig 66957 bp, 56 predicted proteins | sample AraplaMF_Col_mMF_FD_76859 | JGI IMG/M metagenome (GOLD analysis project Ga0102590, IMG submission 76859) | Arabidopsis root microbial communities from the University of North Carolina, USA - plate scrape MF_Col_mMF | ecosystem: Host-associated > Plants > Roots > Endosphere | place: USA...
CTGCACCCGTTCCCTTTCCGAACACGGCCGTGAAACGCCCCAGCGCCTATGGTACTTCGTCTTAAGACGCGGGAGAGTCGGTCGCTGCCAGGTCTGCTAAACGCAACTCGTGAATATCTTCTCTGAACGAAATCTTACGGCCCAAAGCCGGTAACAAGGGCCGCTATCAAAGCGGCCTTTTGTGTTTGGTGCCTCATGAACGCGAGACAAATTGCTTCGCAATTTGCTCGGCACAGATCCGCAAAGCGCACGCGCTTTGCGTAGCCGCGACAAATCCCAAAGGGATTTGCGCTGGACGCGGGGTGGAGCAGCCCGGTAGCTCGTCAGGCTCATAACCTGAAGGCCGCAGGTTCAAATCCTGCCCCCGCAACCAAACATATAGCCCGCATCCAAGCGGGCTTTTTTTGTGCGACGAGCATGCAACGTCTCGAAAGCCGCCAAAGCGCCCAAAGCCGACGCAGCGAAACCAAAATCTCCCCTCACTTCCATCTCGTCTAAATATCCCGGCGCGGATATTTCCGATGCTTCGATACATCTTAAGCACAGTCAGCTAATCGCACCCGGATATTCGGGTCTACTATCAAAATTTCGAATGTGCTAAAGTAAATTCGCATGGAGCTTTAGATTTCTGCGCACGGATTTCAATTGGTTTTTCGAAGTCTGCTGTCTCGCTCAGCCGGAGTACTTCTTTTCATGCCCTAAATCGATGAACTTTCCAGGGAGGGGAATAATGCGGATATATGCATCTTCTCGATCGGCAATACGACGCAGGGGGCGTTGGTTTCAGTTCGGGTTATCGATATCAAGCGTTATCTGCGCGGCCAGTCTTCTGACAGGGGTTGCCGTTGCGCAGGCGCCGACCGAAGAGCAGCGCAACGAGATCCGGGCAGCATGCCGTTCGGATTTCATCGCACAGTGTTCCGGGGTGCAGCCGGGCGGTATCGAGGCGCTGACCTGCCTGCAGCAACATGATTCCACGCTTTCCGCAGCCTGCCGCAAGGCAGTCTCCGCCGTCAGCGCCAAGCCGAAATCGACATCTGCGGAGCCATCTCAGACGGCGCCTGCGACTGCAGGGGCGGCCACGGCGGCACCAGCAGCCGGCGCCCAGGCGGCGGCTCAGCCGACCGACGCACAGCGCAACGCCGTCAAGTCAGCTTGCCGCTCCGATTTTATGGCGCAATGCTCCGGCGTGACTCCGGGAGGTGCCGCGGCACTCGCCTGCCTGCAGCAGCATAATGCCCGCCTGTCGGCGCCTTGCCAGCAGGCTGTTGCGGCCGTCGGTGCGGCGGGCGCGCCCGCGGCCGGTGCGGGTGCAGGTGCCGCAACGGCAGCCACACCGCCGGCGACCCGGCCGGCTGCGATGCCTGTCTTCTCTCCCCGTGAGGAAGTGATGATCGTGCGCGAGACTTGCGGGCCGGACTTCCGAGCTTTCTGCCGCATGGTGCCGATCGGCGGCGGGCGGGTGATCGAGTGCCTGCGGGACAATCTGCAGCGCGTGTCGCCAGCCTGTCACAGGGTGCTGACCTCGGGCCTGTAGCGGCCTTCCAATTCCTATCCGGTTTCGCCCGGAATGCCTGAGCCGTCAGGCATTCTCCTGACGGTTCCGCTCAGCCGTTTCGAGATCGTCGCAGTACGATCCGAAATCTCCGCATCCGATGAATTCAATGACGACACAAATGAAAGGCAGTGCCATGTCATCGACTTCTCTATCGCGATTGAAACGAATACTGAGCTATTCCGCTGTTGCCGTCGGCCTTGTGCTGCCGACCCATGCATGGGCGGATGATGCAAAAGATCTTCTGAAGGCCATGTCCGATTTTCTGGTGGCGCAGAAGAGCATATCCTTCAACTACCAATCATCACTCGAGGCTGTGACCCCGGACTTCGAGAAACTGCAATTCGTCAGTTCGGGTACAGCCAATATCACCCGCCCCGACAAGCTGCGTGTTACGCGGACCGGAGGCTTTGCCGATATCGATGTCAGTTTCGACGGTTCGACGCTGACCGTGCATGGCAAGAACCTCGATGCCTATGCGAAGGTCGATGGCAAGGGCTCGCTTGATGATCTGATCGACAGGCTCGCCGATGCTGGCGTGGAAGCACCAGGCGCCGATCTGCTCTCGTCTCACGTCTATGACATCTTGATGTCCGACGTGACCGAGGCCAAGCACATCTCCAGCGCCTTCGTTGACGGTGTGGAATGCGAATATCTGGCTTTCCGCACACCAGAACTCGACTGGCAGATCTGGATACAGACGGGTTCACAGCCGATACCGCGGCGCTATGTAATCACCAGCAAACACGTCGTCCAGGCGCCGCAATATACGCTCGAGATCAGCAACTTCAAAAGCGGGGCGGATGTCGCCGCCACCTCCTACAATATAGACATCCCAGCCAATGCGAAAACCGTGGATCTGAGTGAACTCCAATCGATCGATGAGCTTCCGGCGCCCGCCGTTACAGGAGATATGCAATGATCCGCAGCAAGCTCTTTTTCGCTCTGTGCCTCGCCGGCGTGATGGTCTTCACCGATTTTCGCCTGGAAGGAGAAGGCCCGCTACCGCTGTCGATCGGCTTCGCCACGCCGGCGGAGGCGGTCATCGGTCGTCCCTTGACGCCGCTCTCCTATGCCGGAGTGGCGCGTCGCACAACCCGCCGGGTAGTTCGGCGCACGGCGACGACGATCGCCGTGCTGCCTCCAGGCTGCATCTACGGCCCTTATTATGGCGGCTATTATTATCGCTGCGGCGGCCTCTACTATGCCAAGAGCGGCGGCGTCTATGTTCAGGTGATCGTGCAATAGGCTGCTTGTCAGCCTATTGTGCCGTCATTTCAGTATCGGTTACAGCAGGCGCTTTACCGCGGCGCCTTCTGAACTCTTCTAGGCGCTGCAGCACGACGTAGAAGGAAGGAACGAACAAAACGGCGAGGCAGGTCGATGCGATCATCCCGCTGAAGACCGATATGCCGATCGACTTGCGGGCAGATGCGCCAGCTCCCGTCGCGAGGACAAGCGGCAGGACGCCGAGAATGAAGGCGAAGGATGTCATGAGGATCGGTCGGAAGCGAAGGCGGGCGGCCTCGACGGCTGCTTCGAGGATCTCCATGCCTTCCTCTCGCTTTTCTCGGGCGTATTCGACGATGAGAATGGCATTCTTCGATGCCAAAGCGATCAAAAGGATGAGGCCGATCTGGGTGTAGAGGTTGTTGGCGACGCCCGCCGCCATCAACGCGCCGACGGTGCCGAGCAGGGCAAGCGGGACAGCCAGCAATACGGCGAGCGGCAGGATCCAGCTTTCATATTGACCCGCGAGCACGAAGTAGACGAGCAGCATGCCGAGCGCGAAGATATAGTAGATCTGTCCGCCGACCGCCTTTTCCTGGTAGGAAAGCGCCGTCCACTCATAGCCGGTTCCTGTTGGCAAGGTCTGGTCGGCAATCTGCTCCATGACATCGAGTGCCTGGCCGGAGCTGAAGCCGGTCGCAGGTCCGCCGACGATCGTTGCTGACGGGTAGAGGTTGTAGAGGCTGATCAGGGAGGGGCCTTCCATCGGCTTGATATCGACGACGGTACCGAGCGGCACCATCGTGCCATCCCCGGCCTTGACCTCCAGATTGCGGATATCGTCGGGGCTGACGCGGAATTCCGGAGATGCCTGAGCGTAGACCTGGAACGTGCGGCCAAACTTGTTGAACTGTGTCACGTAGCTCGATCCAACGTAGCCCGAGAGCGCAGAGAAAACCTGTCCGACCGTGACGCCCAATGTCTCGGCCTTGATACGGTCGACCACGATCTCGAGCTGCGGCACATTCGAGCGGAACGACGTACTCAGCCTTTGCAGCGATGACTGGGCTTCGCCATTTTTCACAATCGTATCGGTAAGCGACTGCAACAGTGCATAGTCGGAAACACCATTCTTGAGTTCCACTTGCATCGTGAAGCCGCTGGCATTGCCGACGCCCTGGATCGGCGGCGGTACGATCACCAGGGTCTTCGCGACCAATACGCTTTGCAACGCGCCATTCAGATGCTGGTAGATGGACAGAAGATCCTGTCCCTTTTCCTTGAGGCGTTCGTCCCAGTCCTTCAGCACGACATAGGCCACGCCGGCGTTTTGAAGGCTGGCATTGTTGTCGAGAACGGATATGCCGCTGATCGTCAGGACCTGATCGACGCCCGGCGTCTCCTGGGCGATCTTGCCGACCTCCGCCATGACGGCGTCGGTGCGCTCCTTGGAGGCACCATCGGGCAGTTGCGCGCCGATCAGCACGTAGCCTTGATCCTCGATCGGCAGGAAAGCGCTTGGCACGCGTGTCAGCCCCCAGACAGCTACACCCATCAGCGCCAACGCCAGAATAGCCATGACCGCGGCGTGGCGCGTCATCGAGCCTATCAGCCTGACGTATCCGCGTTCACCCCAGTCGTAGATCCTGTTGAAGCCGCGATAGACGAAGTTGCGCTTCTCGGGAGGCACCGGCGTGCGCAGCCAGAGGGCGCATTGCGTCGGTTTCAGCGTCACAGCATTGATGGCGCTGATCAGCGCCGTTGCGGCAATGACGAGCGCGAACTGCCGGTAAAGCTGGCCCGTCAGCCCCGGCAAGAAGGCGGCTGGGATGAAAACCGCCATCAGCACCAGCGTGATGCCGATGACGGGACCGAGCAGTTCGTCCATTGCCTTTTCAGCGGCCTTACGGCCGGTCATGCCCGCCTCGATATGTCTCGCCACACCCTCGACAATGACGATGGCGTCGTCGACGACAATGCCGATGGCGAGAACGATTGCAAAGAGAGTGGAGAGGTTAACCGTGAAGCCCATGGCCGCCATCGCGGCAAAGGCGCCGATGATGGTGACAGGAACAGTCGTCGCCGGAACGAGCATGGCTCGCCAGTCCTGCAGAAACAGCAGAATGACGATGAGAACCAGAACGCCTGCCTCGATCAGCGTGACATAGACCTCGTCGATCGAGGCCTTGACGAATTTCGTGGTGTCGAAGGGGAGATGATATTCGAGGCCCGGCGGGAAGGCCTTCGCCAGTTCCGCCATCTTCACATCGACTGCCTGGGCCACAGCAATGGCGTTTGCTTCCGGTAATTGGGAGATGCCGATGCCCGCAGCCGGTCGGCCATTCTGCATGAAGGTCTGGCTATAGGTCTGCGCACCCAGTTCGACCCGGCCAATATCGCGGATGCGCGTTACCCGGCCGCCATCTGAGCCATCAACCTTGACGATGATGTTTTCGTAGTCAGCAGCATCGTTCAGCCGGCCATTGATGTTCAGCGTGTATTGGAATGTCTGCCCTTGGGGTACCGGCGGAATGCCGATCTGGCCAGCCGTGACCTCCTGGCTCTGCTGCTGCACGACATTGACGATATCCTGTGGTGTCAGCCCGCGAGCCTGCAGCAGGTTCGGATCCATCCAGATGCGCATGGCATACTGGCCGGCGCCGAAGACCGTGACATTGCCGACGCCGGGCAGGCGGGCAAGTTCGTTCTGGAGGTTGATGACCGCATAATTGGAGAGGAACAGGTTATCATAGCGGCTGTCCGGGGAGGTCAGGGTGACAAAGCCGAGGATAGCGGTCGATTTCTTCTGGGTGCTGACGCCCTGGACCTGCACCGCCTGTGGAAGCGACGACATGGCAATCGCGACGCGGTTCTGCACGAGGACCTGTGCCTGGTCGGGATCCGTTCCAATCGCGAAGGTCACGGTGAGGGAATAGGTGCCGTCACTTGCGCTCGTGGACTGCATATAGAGCATGTCCTGCACGCCGTTGACCTGCTGCTCGATCGGCAGCGCGACCGTATCGACAAGCGTCTTGGCGCTGGCACCCGGAAAACGCGTCGTCACCTGCACGGTGGGTGGAACGACATTCGGATATTGCGCGACCGGCAATTGGAAGAGAGCTACCGCGCCGATGAGAACAAAGACCAAGGCCAGAACATTGGCGAGCACCGGCCGTTCGATGAAGAAGCGCGAGATCATGCTGTTGCCCTTGGACGTTCGGATGAGGCGTTGCTGCGAAATTACTGCGTCGTCGTCGTAGCCTTTGCATCGGTGCCGGCCGCCGCCGGTTGCGGTTTCATGTCGATTTTCTCAGGCGCGGCCTTGCTCCCGGGGATCGCCTGCTGAATGCCCTGGACGACGACCCAGTCGGCGGGTTCGAGGCCGGATTCGATGACGCGGAGACCGCCTTCGCGCTGGCCCGTCTTCACCTGCTTCTGCTCGACCGTATCGTCCTTGCCGAGAACGAGCAGGTAGCTGCCGAGCTGGTTGGTGGCGATCGCATCGTCGCGCACGAGCAGCGCTTTCTCGTTCCGGCCGATCGGTACGCGAACGCGCACGAAGAAGCCAGGCAGCATCGCCTTGTCCTTGTTGTCGAACAGAGCCCGGACTTGAAGCGTGCCGGTCGATGCATCGAGTTGCGGCGAGACGTAGTCGAGATGTCCCTTATGCGGGTAGCCTTCTTCGGATTGCAGACCGAGTTCGGCTGGGATGCTCGGCAGATCCGTCTGCTTGAAGGTACGTCCCTGCTTTCTCAACATATCCTTGATCAGCAGCACCTGGGTTTCGCTGACATTGAAATAGGCATAGATCGGGTCCGTCTGGACGATGCTGGCGAGCTTGGTGGGGCCTGAGACGCCGACGAGCGTGCCGATATCGACAAGGTGGTCGGTCACCGTGCCATCGAAGGGTGCAATCACTTCGGTATAGCCAAGATTGATCGTTGCGAGTTCGACATTGGCCTGGGCATTGAGGATTTGCGCATTGGCTTCGTCGAGCGTCGCCTTGGCGCTGTCGACGGCCGTCTGCGTCGTGACCTGCTGCTTCATCAGATTGACCTGGCGATCGTACTCCTGCTTGGCCCCAACCTGGGACGCCTGTTGCGATGCGAGGGATGCCTTGGCCTGATCAAGCTGGGCCTGATAGGTGTCGCGCTCGATTCCGAAGAGCTTGGTTCCCTTCGTTACCGTCGTGCCATCCTGATAATCGATTGATTGAAGGTAACCCTGGACGCGTGCTTCAATATCGACCGAGTTCAGCGGCGCAGTATTGCCTGTGAGTTCGAAATAGAGGGTGACGGGCTCCTGGACTGGTTGTGCAACACGGACGGCCGGCGGCGGAGGCGGGACGTAGGTATTGCTGCTTCCATCGCAGGCAGCGAGCGCTGCCATGCCGATGAGTGTCACAGAAATCTGCAGGCCCCGATGCAATCCCTCACGCATTCTTGCTGCCCCGATGATCTATGTGTCCCGGTCGTCATGCGTGCCCTGGTGGCGGCCCCATCAGTCGCCAAGTGTTTCAGGCATGCGGTACTATGTCGCGGAATCGTCCGAAATTGCAATAGCTTATGGCATGCAATTTAGCTGTGTCTAAACGATTGATGACTCCGCATTCCTATCGTGGTTCAGTCTGGATATTTTCCATTCATTGCTGAGTAATGAGCAGTACGTAGGCGATGAACAGCACCAGGTGAACTGCGCCCTGCATGAGATTGGTGCGGCCGCTTGAAAAGGTAATGATGCTCACGGTAATTGTCAGAGCGAACATGACGAGATCCGGACCCTCAAGCCCTAGTGTGACGGGGTGCCCGTAGAAGTGGCTGATTGCGAGCATGGCCGGTACTGTCAGGCCGATCGTCGACAGGACTGAGCCGAGGAAGATGTTGATGGCGCGCTGCAGGTGGTTGGCGACGGAAGCGCGCACGGCGCTGATCGCCTCAGGTGTCGCGACAAGCACAGCCATGATCACGCCGCCGAATGCCGCCGGTGCATGCAGGGTTTCGATCACATAGTCGATCGGCTTGGCAAGCTGTTCAACCAGGAAGACCACTGGCCCCATGTAGGCGAGCAGCAGAACGGCATGATGCCATACCCCCCGGTGGGGCCGAATGCCGACTGCGCGCCGCTCAAGATTGTTGCCGTCTTCGGCGAAGTAGCGCTGGTGACGGCCGGACTGCAGCAGGAGAAATATGCTGTAGAGACCGATCGAGACGATACCGAGAAACATCTGCCGCGCGGCCGTGGGGTGCGGACCATCCGGGCCGGCGAGGAAAGTCGGCATGACGAGGCCAAGGGTCGCGAGCGGCACGATCACGCCAAGATAGGCATTGGCGCCATGCAGATTGTGCTGCTGATCTTCCCGCCTCCAGGCGCCAAAGAGCAGCGACAGGCCCACCATGCCGTTCAGGATGATCATGACCACGGCAAACAGCGTGTCGCGTGCGAGTGTTGGATTATTTTCCCCATGCAGCATGACAGCCGAGATCGCCATCACTTCGATCGAGGTAATCGCAAGGGTCAGGATGAGGGTCCCGTAGGGCTCGCGAAGCTGCTCTGCCAGATGATCCGCATGGCGAACGACCGACAGGGCGGAGCCCAGAACGACAGCGAAAAGCCAGAAAAAAATGACGACGAACCAGAATGGCTCGGAAATCCGGGCGAAGATCGGATCGGGGAAAGCGAGGAAAATCAGGCTGGTCGCGGCGCTGACGCCAATGAACCATTCCTCGCGAGCCAGGCTCGTTATGCTTATGGGATGCAGTGCGGGGCTGTCAGTCATCGGCACCACCGCCAGCCACGGAATGCCGTCGCTTCACAACCGCGATCACTGTCATTTTCCCCTCCGCCTCCCAACTGGCCGGCTGATTGTCTCACGCAGAGGGGCAACGCGCCTATCTAAAAATCATCGCTGCGGGCTCAAGGCGAATTTAATGATACTTCCGCTTCTCCCGCCCCAGAATTTCCGGGGCGTTGAGGCCGGCAATCGGCCTTGAGAGATCGGCGGGGATGTCGCCCGCGAGCTGGAGATCCAGATAGCGGGCGCAGCAGACGCGGAGGAACGAGGTGAAGTTGCCGAGATCATGGCCGGCGTCGATCGACTCGTGGTGCAGTCTGGTTATCAGCTGGACCACGTTCATGCCGTCGCGGGCGGCAATTTCCTCGAGCTTCGACCAGAAGAAATTCTCCAGCCGCACACTGGTCACCATGCCGTCGATACGCAGCGACCGGGTGGTGCTTTCCCAGAGCCGGGCATCCGCCTTGATAAACAGTTCACACATCACGTTCCTCCCGCCGGTCCATTTAAAGCGTGCCGCGATGTCACGCTTTAAGGCATTGATTTTGCATGTCGTTATCGCAAAACCGCTGCGCACTTTTGCGCTACATGCTTTAGGCGGCGTTGGTCTCCAGGACCGTTGCAGCATCAAGCACCGTCATGAACTGGCGCAGCCACGAGGGATGGGCCGGCCAGGCCGGTGCGGTGACGAGATTACCATCGGAAACAGCATCAGTGATGGCAATATCGGCATAGGTGCCGCCGGCAAACTCGACTTCCGGGCGGCAGGCGGGATAGGCCGAGCAGGTGCGGCCCTTGAGCACACCGGCGGCCGCCAAAAGCTGGGCGCCGTGGCAGATGGCAGCGACCGGCTTGTTGGCATCGAAGAAATGCCTGACAGCCTTGATGACTTCGGGGTTGAGGCGGAGATATTCCGGCGCGCGGCCACCCGGGATGACGAGCGCATCGTAATCTTCGGCTCGCACGCTTTCGAAGGTGGCGTTCAGCGCAAAATTATGACCGCGCTTTTCGGAATAGGTCTGGTCGCCTTCGAAATCATGGATAGCGGTGGCGACCGTCTGGCCGGCTGTCTTGCCGGGGCAGACGGCGTGGACCGTGTAGCCGCAGGCAAGCAGTGTCTGGAACGGAACCATCGTTTCGTAATCTTCAGTGAAATCGCCTGTGATCATCAGGATTTTGGACGCTGGCATTTCTTCCTCCTCTAAAAACCAACAAATGGACTTTAACAAAGGATCGCGGGCCGCGGGTACTAAGGGAATACTACACGGGGCTCCGGCTCAGGTCGTCTCGCGGGTCATGGCATCGGGAATGGCGCAGGCCTCGCCGCCGCCGAACATGCGCGAACGGGTAAGGAAGCGCTTCTCGCGGCCATTATCGAGCGAAAACATGCCGCCGCGCCCGGGTACGACATCGATGATGAGTTGGGTATGCTTCCAGGCCTCGAATTGACTGGCGCTGATATAGACGGGAACGCCGCCGATTTCGCCGAGTTTCACATCCTGGTCGCCAACGATGAAATCATCCGTTGGGTAACACATGGGCGATGAGCCGTCGCAGCAGCCGCCGGACTGATGGAAGAGGACATCAGGGTAGTCCCTTTGAATTTCCTTGATGAGGTCGAGCGCCGCATCGGTTGCAAGTACACGCGGTTCGCCATTGACCATCTGTTCCATGATTGCCTCCTCCAAGACAATGCCTCCTCCCCGTCAAGGGAGGAGGCTCGATGATAGCACAATCGACTGCTTCTCAGAAGAAACCAAGTTTCTTGGGGCTGTAGCTGACCAGCATATTCTTGGTCTGCTGGTAGTGGTCGAGCATCATCTTGTGCGTTTCACGGCCGATGCCGGATTGCTTGTAGCCACCAAAGGCCGCGTGGGCCGGATAGGCGTGATAGCAATTGGTCCAGACGCGGCCGGCCTGGATTTCCCGGCCGAAGCGATAGGCCCGGTTGGCGTCGCGGGTCCAGACGCCAGCGCCGAGACCGTAAAGCGTGTCATTGGCGATCTCGAGTGCTTCCTTCTCATCCTTGAAGGTGGTGACCGAGACGACCGGGCCGAAGATCTCTTCCTGGAACACACGCATCTTGTTGTGGCCCTTGAAGATGGTCGGCTTGATGTAATAGCCGTCAGACAGTTCGCCGCCGAGATCGTTGCGCGAGCCGCCGGCCAGCACCTGTGCGCCTTCCTGCTTGCCGATATCGAGATAGGCGAGGATCTTTTCCATCTGCTCGGTGGAGGCCTGAGCGCCGATCATCGTTGCCGGATCGAGCGGGTTGCCCTGCTTGATGGCCTCGACGCGCTTGACGGCCCGTTCCATGAAGCGATCATAGATCGATTCCTGGACGAGAGCGCGGCTCGGGCAGGTGCAGACTTCGCCCTGGTTCAGCGCAAACATGGCGAAACCTTCGAGCGCCTTGTCGAAGAAATCGTCGTCTTCGGCCGCCACGTCTGCAAAGAAGATATTGGGCGACTTGCCGCCGAGTTCCAGCGTGACCGGAATGAGGTTCTGGCTGGCATATTGCATGATCAGGCGGCCTGTCGTCGTCTCGCCGGTGAAGGCGATCTTGGCGATGCGTGGGCTGGAGGCGAGCGGCTTGCCGGCTTCGAGACCAAAGCCATTGACGATGTTGAGGACGCCGGGCGGCAGCAGATCGCCGACGAGTTCTGCCCAGAGAAGCAGGGAAGCGGGTGTCTGTTCGGCCGGTTTGATAACGACGCAGTTGCCGGCGGCAAGGGCCGGCGCCAGCTTCCAGGTCGCCATCAGGATCGGGAAGTTCCAGGGAATGATCTGGCCGACGACGCCGAGCGGTTCATGGAAATGATAGGCAACCGTATCATGGTCGATTTCGCCGATCGTGCCTTCCTGGGCCCGTATGCAGGAGGCGAAATAGCGGAAATGATCGATGGCGAGCGGAATGTCGGCCGCCATGGTCTCGCGGATCGGCTTGCCGTTGTCCCAGGTTTCAGCCTGAGCCAGAAGCTCCAGCTTGTCTTCCATGCGCTGGGCGATCTTCATGAGAATGTTGGAGCGCTCGGTGGCGGAGGTGCGGCCCCATTTTTCCTTCGCGGCATGGGCGGCATCGAGTGCTGCATTGATGTCCTTTTCATCGGAGCGCGGGATTTCGCAGAGTTTGCCGCCGGTGACGGGTGTGACGTTGTCGAAATATTTGCCGCCGATCGGCTCACGCCACACGCCGCCGATGTAGTTGCCGTATTTCAGCTTGAACGGCGACTCGACGATTTTCTGATGAAGCATGTCATCCTCCCTTGATGAACAGGTTCCGGATCGAACCAGTGGGAGGAAATCTGTGTCGCTTTGGCTCGGTAGAACAGGGCGGCTTGCCAATACCGCACCGCACAGTGTCGCAGAGTTGCGACAGGTTTCGGTGTCACCACGAGATTGTGACCGAACCCTTGCTCGATATTAGTGGAGGTCGAGTTTCTTCATCTTCCGGTGCAGTGTTGCACGGCTGATGCCTAGAGCCGCAGCGGCTTGGGAGACATTGCCGTGGGTGCGGGAAAGTGCCCGCAGCAGCGCCGCTTTCTCGGCCTCGGCCATTTCTTTTTCCTGGGAAACATGGCCTTCATGCAGGGCGTCGGAGGCGGGAAGGCCGGCAGCGATGCGCACGTCATCCAACTTGAGGACGAGGCGGGCGGCGCGTGTGGCGCCGAGAACGAGATCATGCCGATCGACGGCCAGCAAGGCGTTCGCGGAATTGGCGCCGGCCGGCACCATGACGAAGCGTGCACCGGCAAAGGCGGAGCGGAAGAGATTGAGCTCGATGCGCATCGCCGCATCCCGCACGGCTTGCGAGAGGATGCTCAGCGTCATTTCGTTGACGTCATCGCGGCAGGTGGAGATGTCGAGGGCAGCGGCCAGCAGGCCGCGGTGATCGCGGATCGGGGCCGTGGTGCAGCTGAGCTTGATGTTGGAGCAGTAAAAATGCTGATCGCGAAAGACAGCGACTGCACGATCATCGGCCAGCGCAGTACCGATGCCATTGGTGCCGATGCTGGCTTCCGTCCATACCGAACCGGTCCATAGACCAAGATCATGAAATTCCTTGTCATTGCCGACGGCGCCGCGGCGTTCCAGCGCAATGCCGTTGCGATCGGTCAGGAGCAGGCAGCAGCCGGCCTTGCCGACTGTTGCAAAAAGCCGGTCGAGTTCGTCGCGCGCATCGGCGATCAACTGATCCGATTGCTCCCGGGCAACGCTGAATTCCTGTTCGGTAAGACGTAGCGGCGTGCGCTTATCTTCGGGAGCAAGCTGATACATGGTCATGCAGCGGCGCCAGGAGGCGACGATTGGAGAGCTGGCCGCAGCGGAATTTTGCTGGGCGCACGTATAGACATGTTCCGCATGCGCGGATTGTTCATGCATTGAGGCTCCTCCCACGGAACTTGCGCATACTCTGATGTAAATGCGGCGGCTTTGCAATCAGCCGGGCATGACGGCAGATTGCATGGATCGAATTTGCGTTGCCGCGAGTGTCGCACTTCTGAAACAGTTGTGCCGGGCCGGGTGACCATCATGCTCGCGACAATATGACCGCTCATCCGCTTGCTCGGCCTCGCTTTACGGCATAGCGTCGTATTTACTAGGATATAACGATCCGGGATGGCGCCTTCTCACTTTTGCGTGTCCCCATGGGCGACTGCGTAACAAAACACTGCTTGGCTCCGTAGTTCTCGGCGTGGACAAAAGATCGGCATGGCGGGAATAAAGCCGGCCGATCGTTGTCTACTGAATGAAAGTGCCTGTCGCAGATGCTGTAGACATAGGAGAGCGACGCGATGCTGAACAGACGATTGCTGCTGATCACTGCGGGACTTGGCGCCTTCGCCCTGCGCTTGGGTTTCGGCAGCCAAGCCATGGCGAAGGAAACCTTTGCCGTTAGCCATACAGACGAAGAGTGGAAGAAGCTGCTGACTGCGGACCAATATTCGGTACTGCGGCAGGAGGGAACGGAATATCCCTTCACAAGCCCGCTGCTGCACGAGGAGCGCAAGGGCAATTTCGCCTGTGCGGGCTGTGATCAGGAAGCCTTTTCATCGACTACGAAATTCGACAGTGGCACAGGCTGGCCGAGTTTCTGGGCGCCGCTCAATGACAAGGTCGTCGGCACGACGCGCGATACATCCTTCGGCATGGTGCGCGATGCCGTCCATTGCGGGCGCTGCGGCGGGCATCTTGGCCACGTCTTTAACGACGGGCCGAAGCCGACCGGCTTGCGCTACTGCTTGAACGGCGTGGCCATGACATTCCACCCGGCTTCTGCCTGATCGACGGGACACTCTGATGCTTCTCTTCGTCCTTGCCTATTTCGGTGGGGTGCTGACGATCGTCAGCCCCTGCATCCTGCCAGTGCTACCCTTCGTTTTCGCCCGTGCCGGCCAACCTTTCCTGCGCAGCACATTGCCGATGCTTGTCGGCATGGCGGCGACATTCGCTGGAGTCGCGACATTGGCGGCCGTCGGCGGCGGATGGGCGGTGCAGGCCAATGAATATGGTCGCTATGCCGCCATCGTGCTGCTCGCGATTTTCGGCGTCATCCTGCTGTTCCCGGCGCTGTCGGACTATCTGACACGGCCGCTCGTTTCGCTCGGTGCGCGCCTGTCCCAGTCGGCCGACAAAAACACGCGTGGCGGCGGCTCGGCTGTTGCCGCCTCACTGCTGCTGGGTGTTGCGACCGGTCTGCTCTGGGCGCCCTGCGCCGGACCGGTTCTCGGCCTGATCCTCACGGGTGCGGCGCTTCAGGGCGCAAATGTCGGCACGACCTTGCTGCTGCTTGCCTATGCGTTTGGTGCCGCGACCTCGCTGGCATTGGCGCTTCTCATCGGCGGCAAGGTCTATCAGGTGATGAAACAGTCGCTCGGTATCGGCGAATGGCTGCGACGCGGTGTCGGCGTTGCGGTTCTTGTCGCAGTCGTGGCGATTGCGCTCGGCCTCGATACCGGCTTCCTGACACAAGCCTCACTTGCCAGCACCAATGTTCTTGAACAGGGGCTTGTCGACAAGTTCCATCAGCAACAGACAGCCGACGATACCGGCGGCGCCATGAAGTCGGTTGTCATGTCGGCGGGCGGCGGTTCGATGGCGATGACGGGCAACAATCAGATGATGATGTCCGGTAATCCGGCCGCGATGAGCGGCGATAGCATGGCGATGGCGATGAAGCCGAAAGGTGCTGGCGAGCAACTACCGGTCGAGGGACAGATGCCACCGCTCGACGGCGCGGTGCAATGGCTGAATTCAAGCCCGCTGACGGCTGAGCAGCTGAAGGGAAAGGTCGTGCTCGTCGATTTCTGGACCTATTCCTGTATCAACTGCCTGCGCGCCATTCCCTATGTCAAAGCCTGGGCGGAGAAATACAAGGATCAGGGTCTCGTCGTCATCGGCGTGCATTCGCCTGAATTCGCCTTCGAGAAGAACGTCGACAATGTGAAGAAGGCGATCTCCGATCTTGGCATCACCTACCCGGTCGCCGTCGACAATGATTATGCGATCTGGCGCGCCTTCGACAACGAATATTGGCCGGCACATTATTTCATCGATGCGAAAGGGCAGGTCCGCCACCATCATTTCGGCGAGGGCGATTACGACCAGTCCGAACGGATAATCCAGCAATTGCTGGCCGAAGCCGGCAAGACCGGTGTTTCCAGTGATATCGTGGATATAAAGGCAACCGGCACTGAGGCCGCTTCCGATGCTGCCAATGTGCAATCGCCGGAAACCTATGTCGGCTATCAGCGCTCAGAAAACTTTGTTGACGACAAGGGCACGGTCAACGATGCCGCGCATGATTATGTTGCCGTGACGCCGAAACTCAATGAGTGGGGCCTGACCGGCAATTGGACAGTCGGCCCCGAGCTGGCATCGCTGAATGCCGCTGATGGAAGCATCTATTATCGCTTCCATGCCCGCGACCTGCATCTGGTTCTCGGCCCGGGCGCGGATGGCAAGCCGGTGCGCTTCAAGGTGACGGTCGATGGCAAGGCGCCGGGCGACGCGCATGGCGTGGATACGGATGCCGACGGCAATGGCACGGTGACGGGGCAGCGCCTCTATCAGCTGGTGCGCGAAGCCGGGCCGGTTGGCGACCACACGTTCGAGATCCATTTCCTCGATCCCGGCGCGCAGGCTTTCGCCTTCACCTTCGGCTGAGCCAGGCCTCGATGCCATTCGCCGCGGCCCGACCCGTGGCGAAACAGGCGGTCAGCAGATAGCCGCCTGTCGGTGCCTCCCAATCCAGCATCTCTCCGGCCGCGAACATGCCGGGGAGATGTTTCAGCATGTAGGTTTCGTCGACCTCGCTGAAGGCGATGCCGCCCGCAGAGGATATGGCCTCGGCGATGGGGCGTGGGCGCAGCAATGGGATAGCCAGCGACTTGATGGCGGCAGCGAGTTTGTGCGGATCGTTGCGATCGGTCTCCGGCATCAGTTCACGCAGAAGTGCCGCCTTCACACCATCGAGGCCGGCACCTTTGCGCAGGCGATTGGAAAAGCTCATCTTGGCATCCTGCCGGGTCAGATCGCGAGACAGGCGATCTGCGGTGCGGCCCGGGGCAAGGTCGACTGTCAGTCTTGCCTCACCATGCGACAGCAGGTCGTCACGCAAAGCGGCTGAATGCGCGTAGATGAGGCTGCCTTCGATACCGTGCTTGCTGATGACGAATTCGCCCGGAAATGTCCCGGCGCGTGATCTTGCCGTCACGGATTTCAGCGGCTCTCCGGCGAAGCGTTCGCGAAAGATCTCGCTCCAGGCGACATCGAAGCCGCAATTGGCCGGTTGAAACGGTGCGATCGCCACCCCGCGCTCGGAGAGCAATGACACCCAGCCGGCATCGGAGCCGAGGCGCGGATAGCTGGCGCCGCCGAGTGCGAGCAGGGTTGCATCGCAGGATATGGTCTTGTGACCGTCAGGCGTTTCGAAAATAAGGCCGTCTTCTGTGAACCCGATCCAGCGATGGCGGGTGAAGAAGCTGACGCCGCGGGCTTCCAGCCGGGCGAGCCAGGCGCGCAGCAGCGGCGAGGCCTTCATCACATCGGGGAAGACGCGGCCGGACGAGCCTACGAAGGTCTCGCTGCCGAGGTCTGACGCCCAGGCGCGGATATCGGCTGGGGTGAAGGCGTCTAGGGCTGCGCGCAGGCGGGGATTGGCGTTGCCAAAGCGGGTGGCGAAGCGATCGTAGTCTTCGGAATGGGTGATGTTGAGACCGGATTTGCCAGCGAGCAGGAACTTGCGGGCAAAAGTCGGCATCGCATCATAGACGGAAACGACATGGCCGCTTGCCGACAGCACTTCGGCTGCCGAAAGGCCGGAGGGGCCGCCGCCGATGATCGCGATTTTCTTCTGTTTCATTGCGCCTTCTTGGCGTGGGCAGTCGGCGAGCGCAAGTCTCAGTGATGTGGATGCACGCACTTGCCGTGATCGGCCAGCACCTCGATGACCCGGCACTGGTCGACGCGACCATGGCCGCAGCCTTCGACCATCTGTTCCAGCTCTGCCTTCAGGGCATTGAGGCTGCGGATGCGCTGCTCGACCTCGATCAGGCGGGCCTTGGCGATGGCATCGGCGGAAGCGCAGGGCTGATGCGGGTCGTCCTGAAGCTGCAAGAGAGTGCGGATCGCCTCGATCTCGAAGCCGAGCTCGCGGGCATGGCGGATGAAGGCGAGGCGGTTGAGGTCCGATGGTTCGTAGGAGCGCTGATTGCCCTCGCTGCGGCTCGGCGCAGATAGCAGACCGATGCCCTCATAATAGCGGATCGTCGGCACTTTGACGCCGCTTTGGCGGGCGGCTTCACCGATGGTGATCTTTTTCATGATTTTCCTCTTGCACCTCTAGTCGCTAGAGGATGTAGGAACGATACTGCCTACAAGCAAGGATCGAAATCATGAGCGAAGCAGCACAGGCACGGTACCGGGTTGGCGGCATGGATTGCGCCGCCTGCGCAACAAAGATCGATACGGCCGTCAGGCGTGTGCCCGGCGTCGAAGACGTCTCCGTATCGGTGACGGCGGGCACGATGACGGTGCGCCACGATGGCAGCAGCGATCTCAAGGCGATCGAAAAAAAGGTGACCGGCCTCGGCTATTCGGTTGCTCCGCTCACGGGCAAGGCCCCTGTCCGGGAAAGCAAGACCGATCATGATCATGCGCATCACGACCACGATCATGACCACGGGCATGATCATGATCACCATGGTCATGAGCATGATGATCACGACCACGATCATGCTGGTCATGATCACGCCGATCACGGGCATTCGCATGGCGCCGAGGAAGTCGAGGGGTTGCACGGCCATGATCATGGGCCGATGACCGGTCCCTGGTGGCAGAGCAAGAAGGGCCGATTGACGATCCTTTCGGGACTTGCACTCGTCGTTGCCTATGTCGTGGGCCACCTGGTGCCTTCGATTGCTCCGTATGCTTTCATCATCGCCATGCTGGTGGGGCTGGTGCCGATCGCGCGTCGCGCGGTCATGGCCGCACTTTCCGGCACGCCCTTTTCCATTGAAATGCTGATGACGATTGCCGCTGTTGGCGCGGTCATCATCAATGCCGGTGAAGAGGCAGCGACGGTCGTGTTCCTGTTCCTCGTTGGTGAATTGCTGGAAGGGGTTGCCGCCGGCAAGGCGCGCGCCAGCATCCAGTCGCTGACGACGCTGGTGCCGAAGAACGCACTGCTCGAGGCGGCTGGCGAAGTGAAGGAAGTGCCAGCCGAGACGCTTGCGGTCGGTTCCATCATTCTCGTGCGGCCGGGAGACCGGATTTCCGCCGACGGCACCATTCTTTCCGGTGAAAGCGCGATCGACGAGGCGCCGGTGACGGGCGAAAGCACGCCGGTGCGCAAGGGCGCAGGCGAAACGGTGTTCGCCGGCACGGTGAATGGCGACGCTGCATTGCGCGTCCGTGTCACGGCAGCTGCCGAGGACAACACGATTGCCCGCGTCGTCAAGCTGGTGGAGGAAGCCCAGGAATCGAAGGCGCCGACGGAGCGTTTCATCGACCGCTTCTCGCGCTATTACACACCGGGCGTGGTCGTTGTGGCGGCCCTGGTCGCCGTTCTGCCGCCGCTGCTGACGGGCGCGGCATGGGGCGAATGGATCTATAAGGGCCTTGCTATCCTGCTGATCGGCTGCCCCTGCGCGCTGGTCATTTCCACGCCGGCGGCAATAGCTGCCTCGCTCTCGGCGGGTGCGCGCCGCGGTCTGCTGATGAAGGGTGGGGCGGTTCTGGAATCGCTCGGCAAGGTGACGGCTGTTGCCTTCGATAAAACCGGTACGCTGACCGAAGGCAAGCCGCAGGTCACGGATATCATCGCCTATGGGCGCTCGGAGGCTGAGGTGCTTTCGCGTGCTGCCGTTCTAGAGCAGGGCTCCAGCCATCCGCTGGCGCTGGCGATCCTCAACCGTGCCAAGGCCGATGCCGTGCCCGTGCCGCCGGCCTTCGAAGTGGAAGCGCTGCCCGGCAAGGGCATGACCGGCAAGGTGGGTGGGGAGACGCTCGATCTGCTGTCGCCGCCGGCCGCGCGCGAGCGCGGGGCGCTGAATGCCGAACAGGATGAGGGGGTCGCGGCGCTGAATGGCGCGGGCAAGAGCGTCTCGGTCCTGCTCATCAATGGTGTCGCCGCCGGTCTCATCGGCATGCGCGACGAGCCACGCGACGACGCCAAGAGCGGGCTTGTGACGCTGAAGGCGGCAGGCGTGCGCGCCATCATGTTGACCGGCGACAACAAGCGCACGGCAGCAGCCGTTGCCGGTGACCTCGGCATCGAGTGGCGCGGCGAGCTGCTGCCGCAGGACAAGCAGCGCATTGTTGGCGAATTGAAGAAGGAAGGATTGTTCGTTGCCAAGGTCGGTGACGGCATCAATGATGCGCCTGCACTTGCCGCAGCCGATGTTGGCATCGCCATGGGCGGCGGCACCGACGTTGCGCTGGAAACGGCGGATGCGGCGGTACTGCATGGGCGTGTCGGCGACGTTGCCCGCATGATCGACCTTTCGAAGCGGACGATGCGGAATATCTTCCAGAACATCACCATCGCGCTCGGGCTGAAGGCCGTGTTCCTGGTCACCACCATCGTCGGTATTACCGGCCTGTGGCCAGCGATCCTCGCGGATACAGGCGCGACCGTATTGGTGACGATGAATGCACTTCGCCTTCTTCGCATAAAGATATAAAGATTTCTTTATGTCATCTTGACGATCCGATGCGACAGGTGCATGCTTGTCGCATCGTGGTTCTCTGGATTTGACGATCCTGAGCTAAGAGGGAATTCGGTGAGGCTAACGCCAAGACCGAAGCTGCCCCCGCAACTGTAAGCGGATAGACACCGTCCTTCGACGTCACTGGGAAGACGCCTGGGAAGACTGGATGGTGTTGAAGACCCGCAAGCCAGGAGACCTGCCGCGATAGATAACGTCCACGGGCGGGGTGTCCCGGTGTGCCGCTTTGCGCGAGACGGCACTTCTGTAGCCACACCTCGTCGATGCGTTGCGCCTGAGCCTTGCCCATAACCTTCGGGGTAAGGAAATGACCATCAAGACTGCAAATCTCGGCTTTCCCAGGATCGGAAAGCATCGCGAACTCAAATTCGTGCTAGAAAGCTATTGGGCCGGCAAGTCCGATGCCGGCGCGCTTCTCGATGTCGGCAAGCGGCTGCGGGCGCAAAACTGGGCCCTGCAGAAAGAGAAGGGGATCGATATCATCCCCTCCAACGATTTCTCGTTCTATGACCATGTGCTCGACACGACTGTCATGGTCGGCGCCATACCTTCGGCCTATGGCTGGAAGGGCGGGCCTGTTGCGCTCGATACCTATTTCGCCATGGCGCGCGGCTCGACCGGCGAAGAGGCGCATGCCGATTGCGGCCACCAGCATCACCACGGTCATGGCGTGCCAGCGCTGGAAATGACCAAGTGGTTCGACACAAACTACCACTACATGGTGCCGGAACTCGGTCCCGATCAATTCTTCGCGCTGACCGCAAACAGGCCGCTCGATGCCTTCATCGAGGCGAAGACGCTCGGAATCCACACACGGCCAGTCATCCTCGGCCCTGTCACCTTCCTGAAACTCGCCAAGGGAACCGAGGAAGGTTTTGCACCGATCAGCCTGCTTGAACGCCTGTTACCTGTTTACGCGAGGGTGCTTGCGGAACTGAGTGCCGCCGGTGCCGACTGGGTGCAGATCGACGAACCGTGCCTGGTGCTGGATCTCTCAGGAGAAGAGCAGGCAGCACTGAAGCATGCCTATCGTGCGCTGCACGAGCTGGTGCCGAACCTCAAGATCATGCTCGCCACCTATTTCGGCAATATAGGCGATAACCTGCCGATGGCGCTCGCGTTGCCGGTTTCCGGCCTGCATGTCGATCTTGTTCGTGCTCCGCAGCAGATCGATGCCCTTCTCAAGGCGTCCCCCGATTTGACGCTGTCGCTCGGCATCATCGACGGACGCAGTATCTGGAGGGCGGACCTTGCCGCGATCCTGAAAAAGATCGAGCCGCTGGTTCAGCGCTTCGGTGCGGATCGGCTGCAGATCGCGCCGTCCTGCTCGCTGCTGCATGTGCCGATCGACCTGGATCTGGAAACCGGACTAGATGAGGAACTGACGTCGTGGCTCGCTTTCGCCACCCAGAAACTCGATGAACTCTCTGCCCTTGGCAGTTCCGGCGGGGCTTATCAAGTAATTGCTGCAGCCTCTCAGGCCGTTGCCTCTCGAGCGGCTTCTCCACGTGTGCATGATCTCAAAGTCAGGCAGCGGGTCGCGGCAATCGATGAGACGATGATGACGCGGAGCAGCGGTTTTGCCGAGCGGACCAGCTTGCAGGAGCGCAAGCTTCGCCTGCCGCTCTTCCCGACAACGACGATCGGCTCCTTCCCGCAGACATCGGATGTGCGCAAGTCCCGCTCGGCCTTCGCAAAGGGTACGATCAGCGAGGCGGACTACGATGGGTTCCTGAAAAAGGAGACCGAAGCGGCGATCCGCTGGCAGGAGGAAATCGGCCTCGACGTGCTCGTCCACGGGGAATTCGAGCGTAACGACATGGTGCAGTATTTCGGTGAGCAGCTTTCCGGTTTCGCCTTTACGCAGCATGCCTGGGTGCAGAGCTACGGTTCGCGCTATGTCCGCCCGCCTATCATCTTCTGCGACGTCTCTCGGCCAAAGCCGATGACAGTCGAGTGGTGGCGCTACGCGCAGTCGCTGACGGACAAGCCGGTCAAGGGAATGCTGACCGGTCCGGTGACGATCCTCAACTGGTCCTTCGTGCGTGATGATCTTTCTCGCGCCGATGTCAGCCGGCAGATCGCTCTGGCGATCCGCGACGAAGTGCTCGATCTCGAAAAGGCGGGTGCTGCGATGATCCAGATCGACGAGGCCGCTCTCCGTGAGGGTCTGCCATTGCGCAAGGCCGACTGGAAGACCTATCTCGACTGGGCGGTCGAGAGTTTTCGCCTCTGCGCATCCGGTGTTTCCGACGAGACGCAGATCCATACGCATATGTGCTATTCGGAGTTCAACCAGATCATCGATGCAATCGCCGCGATGGATGCCGATGTGATCTCCATCGAAACCTCGCGGTCGAAGATGGAACTTCTGGAAGCCTTCCGCAGCTACAAATACCCGAACGAGATCGGCCCCGGCGTCTACGACATCCATTCGCCACGCGTTCCGGATGTTGCTGAGATGACCGAGCTCCTCACGCTGGCGCGGAAACGTCTGACGGACGGGCAGCTCTGGATCAATCCGGATTGCGGATTGAAGACACGCAAGTGGGAAGAGGTTCGCCCGGCACTCGTCAACATGGTTGCCGCCGCTCGGCAGTTGCGTAATGCGGCAGCGCCGACACGCGCCTGAGCACCTAATCGATTCCTGGAGAGCCGGCTATAGGCCGGCTCTTCCCAATGCTGCCTTCTCCACAGGCTGCTTTCGTTAACCATTCATTAACCACGTCTTTGACAGGAATGCAGCGATTTCAAACATGCCGTAACGCGATGCACAAACCATCCGTTGACGCAAACTGGGATTCGAGTACTATATCTAGTGTTCAAGGTTCCTTCGATTCGTGAGCGTCGGGGGCTAAGATGGGAATACGGTGCGTTTCGCCATGACGGCGCGACAAAGCCGGAGCTGCCCCCGCAACTGTAAGCGGCGAGCAACTGTCCGATTTCAGGTCACTGAGGCATGAAGCTTTGGGAAGGCTGGGGGCAGGGTGCTTCGACCCGCGAGCCAGGAGACCTGCCTTGAACGAGGTATCCACGGGCGGGGTGTCCGGAAGGTCGCGTATACGCAGGCGGATCAAATCCGCGCCTGTTGCGCTGCCCCCGAATGTCCGCTGAACACTTCGGGGTTGAAGTCATGTTGAAAGCATTAAAACCGCCGCCCGCGCAGATCGTGCGGGGGAGAGTGTTCGGCGTGTAAAGCGCCAACTTTGTCAGATCAATACCAAGCATTGCCTCGGACGCCGCAAGGCGCCCGATCCTAGTTCTGCGTCTGGAATTCATTGACATCACGAGGAACATGATGAGCGTTACCGTTTACAGCAAGCCTGCCTGCGTACAGTGCACCGCTACCTACCGCGCCCTCGACCGTCTGGGCGTCGACTACCAGATCATCGATATCTCCGAGGACGCCGAGGCGCTCGATCGCGTGCGCGGCATGGGCTACATGCAGGTTCCGGTCGTCGTTGCCGGCGAGAACCATTGGGCGGGCTTCCGTCCCGACATGATCAGCGCGCTCTCCTGACCGGAGAAGAGCGATGGGCCTGATCGTCTATTATTCCAGCCGGTCCGAAAATACCCATCGTTTCGTCGAGAAGCTGGGACTGCGTGCGGCGCGCATTCCCCTCGGCGCTGAAGACGTCCTCATTCGCGAACCCTATGTGCTGATCTCGCCCACCTATAGCGGCGATGGCGGCAAAGGGGCCGTGCCCAAGCAGGTAATCCGTTTCCTCAACGATGCGGAAAACCGCTCCAACATCCGCGGCGTGATTGCTGCGGGCAACAGCAATTTCGGCGAGACCTACGGGCTTGCCGGCGACGTAATCTCGCAAAAATGCCAGGTGCCTTACCTCTACCGGTTCGAGCTCCTGGGGACTGCCGAGGATGTCGCCAATGTCAAAGACGGGATGGGACGATTTTGGACACGGGGACAAATCTGACGCGGGATGCGGGCGTCAAGCCGCACAAGGCCGTGGAAGCGCTGGATTATCACGCGCTGAACGCGATGCTGAACCTCTATGACGATGAGGGCAAGATCCAGCTCGACAAGGACCGCATGGCGGCCAAGCAATATTTCCTGCAGCATGTGAACCAGAACACGGTGTTCTTCCATAATCTCAGGGAGAAGCTCGATTATCTGGTGACTGAAGGCTATTACGAGCAGGAAGTGCTCGACCAGTATTCCTTCAACTTCGTCCGCGACCTGTTCGACGAAGCCTATGCCAAGAAGTTCCGGTTCCCAACCTTCCTCGGCGCCTTCAAATATTACACCAGCTACACGCTGAAGACCTTCGACGGAAAGCGCTACCTGGAGCGCTATGAAGACCGTATCTGCATGGTGGCGCTAGCGCTTGCCAGAGGCAATGAACAGCTTGCCCGCGATCTGATGGAAGAGATCATCTCCGGCCGGTTCCAGCCGGCAACGCCAACCTTCCTCAATGCCGGCAAGAAGCAGCGCGGCGAACTCGTCTCCTGCTTCCTGCTGCGTGTCGAAGACAATATGGAATCGATCGGCCGCTCCATCAATTCGGCGCTGCAGCTCTCCAAGCGCGGCGGTGGCGTTGCGCTGTCCTTGACGAACATCCGCGAGGCCGGTGCGCCGATCAAGCAGATCGAAAACCAGTCTTCCGGCATCATCCCCGTCATGAAGCTGCTGGAAGACTCGTTCTCCTACGCCAACCAGCTTGGTGCGCGGCAGGGGGCAGGTGCCGTCTATCTCAATGCGCATCACCCCGATATCATGCGCTTCCTCGATACAAAGCGCGAAAATGCCGATGAGAAGATCCGCATCAAGACGCTATCGCTCGGCGTCGTCGTGCCTGACATCACCTTCGAGCTCGCCAAGAACAATGAGGATATGTACCTCTTCTCGCCCTATGACGTGGAGCGGGTCTATGGCGTCCCCTTCACCGAGATATCGGTGACGGAAAAGTATCGCGAGATGGTGGCGGATGCCCGTATCACCAAGAAGAAGATCAAGGCCCGCGAATTCTTCCAGGTGATCGCCGAAATACAGTTCGAGAGCGGCTATCCCTACATCATGTTCGAAGACACGGTGAACCGCGCGAACCCGATCGCCGGCCGCATCAGCATGAGCAACCTCTGCTCGGAAATCCTACAGGTGAGCGAGGCCAGCGAATTCAACGACGACCTTTCCTACAAGACGATGGGCAAGGATATTTCCTGCAATCTCGGCTCGCTGAATATCGCCATGGCGATGGATTCATCCGATTTCGGCAAGACGATCGAAACCTCGATCCGCGCGCTGACGGCCGTTTCCGACATGAGCCATATCTCTTCGGTGCCTTCGATCGAGAAGGGCAATGACGATAGCCATGCGATCGGCTTGGGACAGATGAACCTGCATGGCTATCTTGCCCGCGAGCGCATCCATTACGGTTCGGAAGAAGGCGTCGATTTCACCAATATGTATTTCTACACGGTGACCTATCACGCTCTGCGTGCTTCCAACCGCCTGGCGGTCGAGCATGGCGCAAGTTTCAAGGGCTTCGAGAATTCGAAATATGCCTCAGGTGACTATTTCGACAAATATACCGGGCAGGAGTGGAAGCCGGCAACCGAGAAGGTGCAGGCGCTGTTCGATGACGCCGGCATTCATATCCCGACGCAGGAAGACTGGCTGGAATTGAAGAAGGTCGTCATGGCCTCCGGGCTCTATAACCAGAACCTGCAGGCGGTGCCGCCGACGGGCTCGATCTCCTACATCAATCACTCCACCTCCTCGATCCACCCGATCGTCTCGAAGATCGAGATCCGCAAGGAAGGCAAGATCGGCCGCGTCTATTATCCGGCGCCGTTCATGACCAACGACAATCTCGACTATTACGAAGATGCGTACGAGATCGGCGCGGAAAAGATCATTGATACCTATGCGGCTGCCACCCAGCATGTCGACCAGGGCCTGTCGCTGACGCTGTTCTTCCGCGACACGGCAACGACGCGCGACATCAACCGCGCCCAGATCCATGCCTGGAAGAAGGGCATCAAGACGATCTATTACATCCGTCTTCGCCAGATGGCGCTATCCGGCACCGAGGTGCAGGGCTGCGTCTCCTGCACGCTATAACTGACCGGAGAAAACCATGAACATGCAAGTCAAGCCGGTCAGCCGCGTGCGCGCCATCAACTGGAACCGCATCGAGGACGATAAGGATCTTGAGGTCTGGAACCGTCTGACCGGCAATTTCTGGCTGCCGGAAAAGGTGCCGCTGTCGAACGACATTCCGTCGTGGGGAACGCTGACGCCGGTCGAGCAGCAGCTGACGATCCGCGTCTTCACCGGGCTGACGTTGCTCGACACGATCCAGAACGGTGTCGGCTCCGTGAAGTTGATGGCGGATGCGGTCACCCCGCATGAGGAAGCAGTGCTTTCCAACATCTCCTTCATGGAAGCGGTGCATGCACGCTCCTATTCCTCGATCTTCTCCACGCTCTGCCTTACGCCCGATGTCGACGATGCCTATCGGTGGTCGGAAGAGAATGAGTTCCTGCAGAAGAAGTCGGCGCTAATCATGGAGCACTATGCGTCCGGCGATCCCTTGAAGAAGAAGGTCGCAAGTGTCTTCCTCGAGAGCTTCCTCTTCTATTCCGGCTTCTATCTGCCGATGTACTGGTCGAGCCGCGCCAAGCTGACCAACACCGCCGACATGATCCGCCTCATTATCAGAGACGAGGCCGTGCATGGCTATTATATAGGCTACAAGTTCCAGCGCGGACTGGAAAAACTCTCAGAAGAGCGCCGGCAGGAGATCAAGGACTTCGCCTTCGATCTGCTCCTCGAACTCTACGACAACGAGGCTAGATATACGGAAGCGCTCTATGATGGCGTTGGGCTGACGGAGGACGTCAAGAAGTTCCTGCATTACAACGCCAACAAGGCGTTGATGAACCTCGGGTACGAAGCGCTGTTTCCGGCCGAAGCCTGCAAGGTCAATCCGGCAATCCTGTCTGCGCTTTCGCCGAATGCCGACGAGAACCACGACTTTTTCTCGGGTTCCGGCTCCTCCTATGTCATCGGCAAGGCGGTGGCGACCGAGGACGAAGACTGGGATTTCTGAGGTTTATCTTTACGAAGCCTCTTATCATTCGGCCCGCTATCGCCCACATTCAGCCCGATGTGTTCGTTGAATGTGGCGTAGCGGGAGTTTTTCATGAGGCCCTCTTTCGAAGCGACTGATCCGGCAAGCGAAGCTGCCGAAGGTGTCTGGCCAATCCGCAGGCGTCGAATTCTCGATTGGCTGATCAACGAGACCCGCGGCGAGCGTTTCATCGACAATATCCTGGTGGAGATGTGCAAGCGGCTGTTGGCGGCTGGCGTACCGGTGAACCGCTCCAGCCTGCATTTCCGCACCAACCATCCGCAATGGATCGGTGCCCGCATCCTGTGGGTGGAAGGCATGGAAGAGGCGAAGATCAACACCTTTGCCTACGGGGTGGAAACCACGCCGCAATTCCTCAACAGCCCGGTCAACGAGATTCATAACGGCGCCAACGAGGTGCGGAAGAACCTGGAGGATTTGTGGGAGGGCGACGATTATCCCTTCTACCAGGAACTGCGCGACGACGGCTATTCCGAATATATCGCCTGGCCGATCGATCATACGTTCGACAAGCGTCACGTCGTTACGTTCTCCACCAATAGGCCGGGCGGTTTTACCGGCGAACACGTGGATTTCCTGCGCGATCTGCTGCCGGCTCTCACTCTCGTCAGCGAGATCAGGCTCAAGAACATCATGGCGCGCACGCTGCTGCAGACCTATGTCGGGCCGCATGCGAGCGAACAGATTCTCTCCGGCGTCATCACCCGCGGCAGCGGAACGACCGTCGGTGCGGCGATCATGATCTGCGACCTGCGCGATTTCACTGCGATCTCCGATCTCTGGCCGCGCGACGACGTCATCCAGTTGCTCAATGACTATTTCGATGCCATGTCCGATCCGATCGAACGGCACGGCGGCGAAATCCTGAAGTTCATGGGCGATGGACTGCTCGCCATCTTCCCGCTGTCGAAGCCTTCTGCCTGCGAAGACCTGCTGACGGCGATCCGTGAAGGGCAGGAGGCGATGGCGAAAGTGAATGAGCAACATCAGCGCCTGGGACGTGATCCACTGCGCTATGGTGTCGGCGTCCACGTCGGCGACGTTATGTATGGTAATATCGGTTCGCGCCGGCGGCTGGATTTCACGGTCATCGGACCGGCAGTCAACGTCGCTTCGCGGCTTGAAACCTTGACCAAGGAAGTCAGGCGGCCGGTACTGTTGTCTCGCGCTTTCGTTGAGATGGCGACCTGCACGGAAGAGATGGACAATCTCGGCACTTTTCCTCTGCGCGGGCTTGGGGAGCCGGTCGAAGTCTTCGCTTTCCGCGAAAAGCCGACAGCCGGTCGTGACGCAGCTTAGGCTACCGGAAAATTGATCTGCGGCGGCAGGAGCAGGCTCTGGCTCTCTGCTGCCGGATTGCCGATGCGCTGAAGAAGCATCTGGCCGAGATGTTCGCCTGCCTCGACCAGATCCTCGTATATGGTCTCGATCTTCGGCTGCAGATGCGTGAGGAGATGCGACGTCTCCTTGGCGACGATGTCATAGTCCTCGGCCAGGACGCGGCCCGCATCACCCATGGCGCTGACGAGCGCGAGCGCAGAAACCTCACCCGGACAGACAAAGCCGTCGGGAACATCGGGCACGGTGGCGCGCGCGCGGAAGAAATCTCTAATTTCATTGGCCGGTGAATCGAGCGTAACGGCTTCCGGTATCTCGTAGGCCACGCCAGCCTCGCGCACAGCGGTCATGAAGCCATGAAGGATATGCTGGCTGAAAGTCAGCCGCTTCGGCGGCATGACGACTGTAACCTTCTTCCTGCCCTTGGCGATCAGGCGCCGGGTGGCTTCGTAGGCGAAAGCATAATTGTCGTAATCGACATAGGCATGCGGTGTCGAAAACTCCGTGCGCCCGTGAGACACGAATGGGAAGCCGACCTCCTGCAGCATCCGCACCCTCGCATCGAAGGGTTCCGTCCGTGTGAAGATCAGGCCATCGGCGAAATTGTTGCGGACGATATATTCCGCCGCTTCGAGATCCGTCGTCGACAGGAAGTTCGGGGCGACGACGAGGTGATAGGATGTCTCCTTCAACACCTTGGCGATGCCGTACATGATGGCGGTGCCGAAGCCGACGACTTCCTGATGCGGATCGAGAAGGATGCTGATGACGTTTGTGCGGCCCGTCTTCAGGCGTTGGGCAGCCCGGTCCGGCAGGTAACCGATCTCGCGGGCAATGCGATGAACGCGTTCGCGGGTCTCGACCGATATTTGCGGAGCGTCGCTTAGTGCGCGCGAAACTGTCGTTACCGCGAGACCGGTCAAGGTTGCGATAGTACGCAAGGTCGGCTTGCCGCGCTTTTGCGCGCCATCCGGATTTTCACCGCGTTGCAGTTGGGACGATTCGGTCACTGAGGACATTCCGTGCTGGATCGCGGCTACCATAACACGATGAAACCGGCATGCAATCGATCAATGCAAACGATTTAAATTTTTACAATTTGTTAGGCATTGGAAAAAAATATAATAAAAACAATGGTTGTGTAAGTTAATCATATTTTTCTCGGGAGTCGAGGAAGGGCTTGACGTCGCTGCGTTTATAACGTTTTAAATTGTCAATCGCGCTGGGAGGCGCGGTGCGGTGTTTGATCGTCATTACGGGCGGAAGACATCGGGGTGGCTGAGGAGGGTCTCGCCGCCCACTTACGAACGGGAGGATATTCATGCGCAAGTTTTTGAGCTCGGCAGCTCTTGCTGTCGTGATGATGGCTGGTTTCGGCAGCGCCCATGCGGCCGATGTCAAGGAAGTTCAGATGTTGCACTGGTGGACGTCCGGCGGTGAAGCCGCGGCGCTCAACGTGCTTAAGGGCGACCTTTCCAAGGAAGGTTACGCCTGGAAAGACGTCCCGGTTGCCGGCGGTGGCGGTGACGCAGCCATGACCGCGCTGAAGGCGATGGTCGCGGCCGGCACCTATCCGACGGCCTCGCAGATGCTCGGCTACACGGTGCTTGACTACGCCCAGGCTGGCGTCATGGGCGACCTGACCGAGACGGCGAAGAAGGAAGGCTGGGACAAGTCCGTTCCGGCGGCACTGCAGAAATTCTCTGTCTATGACGGCAAGTGGGTCGCAGCACCTGTCAACGTTCACTCCGTCAACTGGCTGTGGATCAACAAGTCCGTCATGGACAAGATCGGCGGCACGCAGCCGAAGACCTTCGACGACCTGATCGCCCTGCTCGACAAAGCGAAGGCAGCCGGTGTCATTCCGCTCGCGCTCGGCGGCCAGAACTGGCAGGAAGCCACGATGTTCGACTCCATCGTGCTCTCGACCGGCGGTCCGGAATTCTACAAGAAGGCTTTCAACGACCTCGACGAGGCTTCGCTGAAGTCCGACACGATGAAGAAGTCGTTCGATAACCTTGCCAAGATCATCCAGTATGTCGACCCGAACTTCTCGGGCCGCGACTGGAACCTGGCAACCGCGATGGTCATCAAGGGCGACGCTTTGGTGCAGGTCATGGGTGACTGGGCGAAGGGCGAATTCGTTGCCGCCAAGAAGACCCCTGATACCGACTTCCTGTGCTACCGCTTCCCGGGCACCGACGGCAGCGTGATCTACAACTCCGACATGTTCGGCATGTTCAACGTTCCTGACGACCGCAAGGCCGCTCAGGTAGCGCTCGCCACGGCAACGCTGTCGAAGAGCTTCCAGTCCGCGTTCAACGTCGTCAAGGGTTCGGTTCCGGCCCGTACCGACGTTCCGGATACGGATTTCGACGCTTGCGGCAAGAAGGGTATTGCCGACCTGAAAGCTGCCAACGAGGGCGGCACGCTGTTCGGCTCGCTGGCACAGGGTTATGGCGCGCCTCCGGCTATCGCCAACGCCTACAAGGACGTTGTCTCGAAGTTTGTCCATGGTCAGATCAAGACCTCCGACGACGCTGTTACCCAGCTCGTCCAGGCCATCGACGACGCCCGCTAATATTCCCATCGACAACGGCTTTCCCGCGCGATGCGCGGGAAAGCCTCAGCCCCTGCGGGTGCTGGAGGAGATGATTTCATGAGCACAGTTGCGACCACAGACCCGATACTGACGTCGAAGTCCTCAAGCCGGACGTCCATTCGTGGCCGGCTGCAAGATGCGCTGCCGAAGATCGTGCTGGCGCCGAGTTTTCTCATCACGGTGATTTTCGTCTACGGCTTCATCGTCTGGACAGCCTATCTCTCCTTCACCAATTCCAAGACTTTTCCGTCCTATGCGCTAACGGGCACGCGTGCCTACGAGCGGCTCTGGCGCTGGACTTTCGAGAGCGACCCGCCGTCCTCGTGGTACACGTCGATTACCAATATGGGGATCTTCGGCTTCCTCTATATTTTCATCTGCCTTGGGCTCGGGCTGATGCTGGCTATACTTCTCGATCAGAAGATCCGCGGTGAAGGCATCTTGCGGCCGATCTTCCTCTATCCGATGGCGCTGTCCTTCATCGTGACAGGCGTTGCCTGGAAATGGTTCCTCGATCCGGGCCTCGGGCTCGAGCAGACGCTGCACCATTTCGGTTGGACGAGCTTCCATTTCGACTGGATCAAGAACAAGGACTTCGTCATCTACACCGTCGTCATCGCCGGTGTCTGGCAAGCCTCCGGCTTCGTCATGGCGATGTTTCTTGCCGGCTTGCGCGGTATCGACGGCGAGATCATGAAGGCTGCCCAGATCGATGGCGCCTCGCCTTTCCAGATGTACCGCCGGATCATCATTCCGCTGCTGCGACCGATCTTCCTGTCGGCCTTCATCGTGCTCGCCCATATGGCGATCAAGTCCTACGACCTTGTGGTGGCGCTGACCTCCGGCGGCCCCGGTGGCTCGGCATGGCTGCCGTCCAATTTCATGTACGAATACACGTTCAAGCGGAATGAAATGGCTGTCGGTTCTGCAAGCGCCATCATCATGCTGATAACCATCTCGGCCATCATCGTTCCCTATCTCTATTCCGAATTGAGGGAGAAGGGACGATGAGCAGCATTGCCTCTTCCGAGATCGCAACTTCGCATGGCGGCACTAGCGGTCGCTGGATCGGCCGTGTCGTCATCTACGGCTTGCTGTTGATCTTTGCCGTTCTCTATCTGATGCCGCTCTTCGTCATGCTGACGACTTCGTTCAAGACCATGGACGAAATCCAGAACGGCAATATGCTGGCGCTGCCGCAGTCGCCGACACTCGATCCGTGGTTCAAGGCCTGGGGCGAGACCTGTGTCGGCCTCACCTGCGCCGGCATCAAGGGCTACTTCTGGAACTCGATCAAGATGGTCGTGCCGGCAGTCGCGATCTCCACCATTCTCGGCGCGCTCAACGGCTACGTGTTGACCAAGTGGCGGTTTCCTGGCGATACGCTGGTTTTCGGCCTGATGCTGTTTGCCTGCTTCATACCGTTCCAGTCCGTGCTGCTGCCGATGGCCACCATTCTCGGTTTTCTCGGCCGTTTTGGCACGACCCTTCAGAACGCGACCGGATTCAGCTTCGGCTTCGGCAATCCGACGGTGAACCTGGTTTTCGTGCATGTCGTCTACGGTCTCGGCTTCACGACGCTGTTCTTCCGCAATTTCTACGAGGCTTTCCCGACGGAGCTGGTGAAGGCGGCGCAGGTGGATGGCGCGAGCTTCTTTCAGATCTTCCGTCGCATCATGCTGCCGAATTCGCTGCCGATCATCGTGGTCACGGTCATCTACCAGTTCACCAATATCTGGAACGACTTCCTGTTTGCCTCGGCCTATGCCGGTACGGGCGAATCCATGCCGATGACGGTGGCGCTGAACAACGTCGTCAATACCTCGACCGGCGTGGTCGAATACAATGTCAACATGGCTGCGGCGATGATCGCGGCCGTTCCTACGCTCATCGTCTATATCCTCGCCGGCCGCTATTTCGTGCGCGGTCTGATGGCGGGCGCCGTCAAAGGGTGATCCATGGCTTTCCTTGAAATTTCCGGTCTCAAGAAGCGTTTCGGCGCCGTCGATATTCTCAAGGGGATCGATCTGGAGCTTGAAAAGGGCGGCTTCCTGGTGCTGGTCGGTCCGTCCGGTTGCGGCAAGTCGACACTGCTCAACACGATTGCCGGGCTCGAGGCGATCACCTCTGGCGAAATCCGTATCGACGGCCGTGCGATCAATGATCTGCATCCGTCCAAGCGTGATATCGCCATGGTCTTCCAGAGCTACGCGCTCTATCCGAATATGACCGTTGCCGGCAACATTGCCTTCGGCATGGAAATCCGCGGCGTGCCGAAGGAAGAGCGCGAAAAGGCGATCAAGCAGGTCTCCGACATGCTGCAGATCGGCCATCTGCTCGATCGCAAGCCCTCGCAACTGTCAGGTGGCCAGCGTCAGCGCGTCGCGATGGGGCGCGCGCTGGTGCGCAATCCGCAGGTCTTCCTCTTCGACGAACCGCTCTCCAACCTCGACGCGAAACTGCGTGTCGACATGCGTACGGAAATCAAACGCCTGCACCAGCGCATGGGAACGACGATCGTCTACGTCACCCACGACCAGATCGAGGCGATGACGCTCGCGACGAAAATCGCGGTGCTGAAGGATGGCGTGCTGCAGCAGTTCGGCACGCCGGCCGAGATTTACAACAGCCCGGCCAATGTGTTCGTGGCGGATTTCATGGGATCGCCGGCGATGAACCTGCTGAACGCCACCGTCGAGAATGGCGCCGGCGGGCTGCAGGTGTCGCTGGAGCGGCCGAATGGCGAGCCGCTGAAACTGCCCGTCAATGCCGGCAACAACAGCCTGACAGGCTATACCGGCAAGCAGGTCATTTTCGGGATCCGTCCGGAAGCACTGACGGATATTGACGGAGCTGACCGCAAGGCAAAGTCGGTCGTCCATGGCGATTGCGCCATCGAGGTCGTGGAGCCGGCCGGTTCAGATACATTTGCCGTCACCAAGCTCGGCGGCAAGTCGGTAGTGGCGCGCCTTGGAGCAGATACCGGCATCCTGCCGGGCCAGAATACCCGCCTTGCCTTCAATCTCGACAAGGCGGTCTTCTTCGATCCGGCCAGCCAGTTGCGGATCGCTTAGCCAGCAAAATATTCTCTGGCGGCCGTCAGACGGCCGCCACGGAAATCGTGACTGGTGCGAAGTGGCTCGAGGTCGCTTCGACGGTGATTTCGCCCGTCAGGCCTGTTGCCTCCAGCCAGAAGCCCGTCGTTCCGCCCTGGAGCGGTACGGCCGTTGGCCCGACGATCTTGCCGGGCCCCTTCACGGTCAAGGTTGCAACATCGTTGAGGAACGGCAGCCGCTGGCCGCGCTGGTCGAGCGCGCGGATGATGACGCGGGTCGTGTCGCGTTCGCGCGCCTTCAGCGTGGTGCTGTCGGGCACGACTTCCAGTGCGGTCGGCAGGGGATCGGCCGCGAGCGTCAGGCTGGCTACAGGCTCGCCGTTGACGAAGCCCGTGAATTCGCCGTCGATCCATTCCAGGCCCCAGCGGCCGAGTTCGTCCTGGGTGAAATGGCGGTGGTCGAGCACGATGGGCGGATGCGGCAGGTGCGGGTAGTTTTCGCGGTCCGGACCGATGCGCTTCGTCAGCGAACCGTATTTCAGCTCCACCTCGTCGCAATTGGTCAGGATGATCAGCGGCAGCACGCCGCCGATGCTGCGTTCGCCGCGCGCCCAGAAGGTGACTGGCTTCATGATGACGTCTTCCGAAGGGTCGCATTGGCTGGCATAGACATAGGCCGCAAATTTCGGTTCGCGGAACATATCCATGACGCCGTGATAGCAGATGCGGTCGCCAGAGCCGAAATCCTTGTGCGTGTTGTAGTCGAACATGCACCAGCCGATGGCACCGGAAATATCCGGATCGCCATAGGCGGCGTTCAACACTTCCAGATGACGGCGCACATGCTCGGCCTGGCGCTGCTCTGCATCATACATCTTGGTCGGATGCATGTGGCCGTTGAATTCGGTGATGATGTAGGGGACCTTGTAGGACAGGCCGGTATTTTCCTGCTGGCTGCGAAGGGCCGTGCGCGGGCGGTTTGCACCCGGGAGTTCCTCATTGCCGAGGATGAAGTCGTTCATCGTGTAGACGTCTTCGAGCAGCTCGCTTTCCGTCAGGTAACGAACGCCGCCGGTCTGGCGGGTGGAATCGAGTTCGTGGGCCAGGCGGTTGGTGGCGGTATAGAAGTCGTGGCTATCGAGCGATTCATTGATACGCACGCCCCAGATGATGATCGAGGGGTGGTTCCAGTCGCGCTCGATCATGCGGCGAACATTCTCGATGGACTCCTGCTGCCAGTCGAGATCGCCGATATGCTGCCAGCCCGGGATTTCCTCGAAAACGAGCAGGCCGATGCGATCACACTGGTCGAGGAACCATTTCGACTGCGGATAGTGCGAGGTGCGCACGATATTGCACTTCAGCACCGTCTTCATGATATCGGCATCGCGCTCCTGCGCGGAGCGGCCGGCGGCGTAGCCCACATAGGGATAGGCCTGATGGCGGTTGAGGCCCTGGAGCTTTACGGGGCGACCGTTCAGCAGGAAGCCTTCCGGGGTGAATTTGGCGGTGCGGAAACCGAAATGGCCGGTGGTCCGGTCGGCGCCATGTTCCGTCTTCAGTTCGACGGAGACTTCATAGAGCGCCGGGTTCGACAGATCCCAGAGTTCGAGGTCGGTCAGGCCGCCGAAGGAAAGAGTGGTGCTGGTCCCGATCGTCTCGCCGGCAGCACTCGCCAGAATGTTGCCATGCGCGTCCCGCAGCGATCCGGTGACCGTTGCCGCATAGGCGAGGCCCTGCGGGTTGGCGATATCGACACGTACTGTCGCCGATTTCCTGTCCGAGAGGACATCGTGCGTCTCGATCTTGATATTGCGGATCGAAACCTTGTCGGTGACTTTAAGCCAGACGTCGCGATAGATGCCGGCATAAGTCAGATAGTCGATACGGCCGCCGAAGGGCGGGATCGCCGGGTTCTCGCTGCCGTCGATCTTAACGGTGATCAGGTTGTCGCCCTTGATCAATTTGCCGGTAAGACGAGCTTCAAACGGCGTGTAGCCGTCCTTGTGGGCGATGATCTCTTCGCCGTTCAGATAGACGACGCTGTCAGCCATGGCGCCGTCGAAGAGGATGGAAACTTCGCGGCCTTCGAATTCCGGCAGCCAGCGCAGCACCTTCTGATAGGTGAAGGCGCGCTGATAACGCTTCTCGTCGAAATAGTTGAAGGGCAGCTCGACGGCGGTGTGCGGCAGATGGACCATCGCGGCGCCATCAAAGGCTTCCGTCAGGTTCTGGCCGAAGCCCTCGTGGAAGCTCCAGGATTCATTCAAGGAAACGACTGAGCGCATCTCATTCTCCCCGGCAGGCGGCAGAAGAGAGGTGGCGCCCGCTAGCGGCGCGGCAAAGGGTGATCATCGGTAGTCCTCCTCGAAGCGAATGAATGAACCGCCCCTCAGGCGGTCGAGCCCCAGCGGGGCGTGCAGGCAAGCGTGATGCTGTGCGGGCCTTCGTCGCCGGCCTCGTGGCGTTCGATCACTTCGACGACAGCATCCATGAAGGCTGCGTGGTCGAGGCTCAGCGTCGTCAGGTCGTTGCAATCCCAGGCGGCCATGGCGATACCGTCCTGACCGACAATGGCGATATCCTCGGGCGTATTCTTGCCAAGGACGCGGCGGGCGGCATCGCGCGCGCCGATCGCCATCACGTCATTGCCGCAGATGATGGCATCGACTTTCGAACGGTGCAGCAGCAGGACGGCTTCCTTGAAGCCGGAATCATAGGAATAGTCGCCGAAGGCTTCCGCTTCGAAGGCAAGGCCATGACGCGCCAGAGCGTCGGCAAACCACCTGCGGCGCAGCTTGTCGATCCAGCTCGACTTGGTGCCGGAGAGATAGGCGAAGCGCTTCTTTCCGTCGCCGACAATCTTGTCGATGATCTCGCCGGCGCCGACCGCGCCGTCGATGCGGATGTTGGAAACATCCTCGTTTTCCAGCGGCTCGAAGGAAACGATGATCGGCTTGGTCGTGTGGAAAATATCGACCGCATCCTGCATCGAGACCATGTCGGAGAAGATGACGACATGATCGACCTGGTAGGTGGAGGCGAGCCGCATCAGCTGCAGGCGGTCCGAATGATCAGCGCAACAGAGCAGGATCGGCAGGAGCTGGCGGGCCTGCAGGCGGTGGACGAGGAGCTGCTGCTCCTCGGCCTCGCAGGGGTTGCCGATGGCGTTGACGACGAGGGCGACCAAGCGCGAGCGCTGGTTGTTCAGCGAGCGGGCGATCGCATTCGGCTGGTAGCCATATTCGCGAGCAACGGCGAGGATGCGGTCGCGCGTGGCGCTTCCGATCCTGGAATCCGGCGAGAAAGCCCTCGAAATCGTCGCCGAGGAGACACCGGCGAGTTTCGCCAGTTCCTTCGAGGTGATCCGCCGTCTGTTCGTTCCGCTCATTATTTTGCGCCTATCCGGCAATCCTGACGGGGGTGCCGTCGGCTGCTGCCGATTCCTTGATTGCATCCCAGAGCCTAGCGAATCTGAGACCCATTTCAACGGAGCCGGAGTTTTCCATCGTTCCGGCGCGGATGGCGAGGAAATTCTTCATGGGATTGCCGAGAATCTCGGCCTCTTCGCGCGGCTCGCTGGTGCGTCCGACGCTGATTTCCCGCCAGCCGCCCCAGGCATCGATGCGCACGATCGCCTTGGAATAGAAGAAGGTGATGTAGGAAGCGCAGCCGGGAGGGCCCTCGCCGGCTGCCGTCAGCGTCGCCAGCGCGCCATTCTTCAGGCGGGCGGAGACGGCGGTGGCGATATCCACCTTCTTTCCGTGGTTGTTCATATAGGCGGAAACGCTGTCGAAATCGGAATTGGCGAGCAGGCAGACGGTGTTCATCATGTGCGCGCCGGTATCGAACATGAAGCCGCCGCCGGAAATTTCCGGCTGCTGTTTCCAGTGGCCGTCATAGTTGGAAGACCAACTTTCCCAGATCATGCCTGAAATGGCGATGAGATCGCCAAATTCACCGGAGAGGGCCCGTTTGCGGGTATCGAGCACAAGCGGCGAAAGCCCGCCCTGGAAAGCGGTGACGATAGTAACGCCGCTTTTCTTCTGCGCGGCGATCAGCGTTTCGGCCTCTGCTACGGTCGTGACCATCGGCTTTTCGAGGAAAAGATCGAGGCCGGCTTCGGCAACGGCTGTCGCCTGCTCGGCATGGAAAGCGTGCGGGGTGGAGACGTAGATGATGTCGAGTTCATCGCGGCATTTTACGAGCATGTCGCGGTAGTCCTCGAAGCTTTTCGGCCCCGGTGCTCCGGCTGCGGTGCAGACGTCGATGAGGCGCTTTCTGGAGGTTTCCGTCGTGTCGGCGAGCGCGACGAATTCGATTTCCGGCATCTTCGCCCAGCTCTGAGCATATTCAGCCGCCTTCAAGCCGGCGCCGATGACGCCGAGGCGCAATTTCTGAGACATCGAAATCCTCCCTGATATCGTTGTGCAAACGATTACACAAACGTCACCATTGGTGCAAGTTATAAATAACTCAATAAAATCAATATTGTATACTTGAGTTGGTTGCGGCTTTAAAAATCATCTTGTCAGCATTCAGAATGCGTGTACATTTTCCTCGCCGGTGCTGGAGGGCGCCGTGGCTCTAAAAAAGGGAGGACTTCCGTTGAAGAAGACGGTTATCGGTGGCCTGTGCGCCATCCTGCTCAGCGCGGTTTCGACGCTGGCTCATGCTGAAACAATTCGTATTGCCAATCACGGCCAGGCCGGCATCGACGCGATGAAGTCGACCGTCGAGCGGATCGAGAAAAAATACGGCGTGACCGTCGAGGTCGTCGAATATCCGGCGCCGGACAAGGACTATCTCACCAAGCTCCTGACCGAACTCGGCGCCGGCAACGCCCCCGACCTCTTCTCCATCCCGACGACGGCTGCCGTTGCCGACATGGTCGAAGCCGGCTACCTCGCGCCCGTTTCCACCGAGTTCAAGGCCTGGGACGGCTACGCCAACCTCTATGACGTCGCCAAGCAGCTTGCTGTCAGCCCTGACGGCGAAACCTATGTGATGCCGTTCATGCTCGGCATTCAGGAAATCTATTTCCGCAAGGATGTTCTCGAAAAGGCCGGCATCTCCACCGAGCAGCCGAAGACCTGGCAGGAGCTCCTGGATCGCGCCGCCGAAGTCAAGCAGAAGACCGGTTCCTACGGACTACTCTTCCCGGCCGGCGTTTCCTGGGGTAGCGGCGCCTTCGACGAAGGCTTCCAGCACCTGCTCGTCGGTTCCAAGACGCCGCAGCTCGTCGGTGCCGATGGCAAGCTCGACCTGAACGGCGAAGGCGTCAAGGATGTCTTCAACGTCTACAAGACGCTGATCGACAAGGACCTGATGCCGGTGCAGCCGCTGCTCGGACCGGAGCCCTGGGTCGTGCCGAAGTATGAAATGTTCCCGGCCGGCAAGCTTGCTGCCACCACCTGCGGTTCCTGGTGCTACATTTTCGACTGGGGTCGCGAGAGCAAGAACCCGATCCCTGACGTGACCAAGATCGTCGGCACCTGGACCGTTCCGGGTCAGAGCGGCGGCCAGTACGTGCTTGCCAACCTCGCTGCTCCGTGGGCCGTCAACTCCAAGTCCGCCAATGTGGAACTGGCCAAGAAAGCGCTGATGGAAATCGGCTCGGTCGAAACACAGGTTTCCTATGCTGCCCGCATCGGCAACATCCCGGCCAGCAAGGATGCTGCCAAGGATCCGGAATTCCAGAAGCTGACGGAACTCGTTCCGATCCATGCTGCTGCTGGAAACGGCGTCTTCCTGAAGCAGGCTTCCGGCTTCGGCACCGTTGCCGAAGGTGTGGCGCGCGCCACCGAAGCCCTGCTGCGTAAGGAAGCCGATGCAGCCGGCGCCCAGAAGATCCTTGTCGACTACGTCAAGGAAACGCTTGGCGACGACATGGTCAAGTAAGCCACTGATATCTTCCTCCCGCCAAGACGGGGACGCGGCATTCTCGCCGCGTCTTCCCGATTTCATTTGATAAGGTTGTGAGCTTCAATGGCCCGAAACTCTCATGAAAAGCGAACCGAGCGCCAACTCCTGCTGGTTCTGCTGCCGTCGCTGGTCCTGCTTCTGGCCTTTGTGATCTATCCCGCCCTCTATTCCGTCTATCTGAGCTTCACCAATGAGGCGCTGACAGGAGCTGCGGCCCTGCGGCCGCGCTTCGTCGGTATCCGCAACTATGTGCGCCTCTTCAACGATGCAAAGTTCTGGAATTCGCTGTTCGTCACCTTCGTCTTCGTCATGGGTTCTGCCGTCATCGGGCAGTTCGTGCTCGGGCTGATTTCGGCAATGGCGCTGCGCCGGCCGATCCGTTTCCGCCAGTTCTTCTCTTCGATTATTCTTCTGCCGAATGCCGCCCCGGAAGTCGTTGCCGGCTTCATGTGGATCTCGATGCTGGCCGGCGGCGAACATGCGACGCTCTCGCGCATCGTTGCCTTCTTCGGCATCAATCCGACCGACTGGCTGAACGCCTTCCCACTGTCGATGATCATCATCGTCAACACCTGGCGCGGTATCGCGACCGCGATGATCCTGCTGACGGCGGGCCTCAGCACCATCCCCGCCGAGATCTACGAGGCGGCGCGCATGGATGGCGCGACACCGTCGCAGATGTTCCGCCGCATCACCCTGCCGCTGATGATGCCGACAATCCTGCTCTACATGCTGATTTCGGCCGTCTCCACCATTGCCGTCTTCGGTCTCGTCTACGCGCTGACGCGCGGCGGCCCGGGCGGGGCGACGGAGGTCGTCAGCATCTACATCTACAACCAGTCCTTCACGGCCTTCCAGCTCGGTTACGGTGCTGCGGTCGCGGTCGTCGCGCTCATCATCTCGCTGATCCTCGGCATTGGCTATGTCCGAGCCATGAAAGTGGAGGTCTGACATGACCGCTATTTCCCCGAGCGAAGGGGCAAACAAGACCCGCTCCGACCTGCTTGCCTACGCAACATTGACGATCATCTCGATCTTCTGCGCTGTGCCTTTCTTCTGGGTGCTGCTTGCCTCCTTCGACGGCAATGCGCAGCTCTTCCTGCGCTGGCCGGAGCAATGGACGCTTGCAAACTATGTGCGCGTCTTCACCAAGGAGGATGGGGCGAAGTGGCTGTTCAACTCGCTCTTCGTGGTCGGCGGAGCGACGCTTATCGTCATGGTTCTGGCGGGGCTCGGCGGCTATGCGCTGTCGCGCACGCGGGCCTGGTGGAAGCTGCCGTTCCTCTACGCGATCCTGCTCATCCGCGTGCTGCCGCCGACCGCGCTCGTCGTGCCGCTCTACAAGTTCCTGCTGACGCTCAACAATGCGGAAGGCGCGATCCTGCGCCCGATCTTCGGCAGCTATGCCCGCGATATCATGCGCTGGACCGGGTTCATCGACGGTTATCTCGGTATCATGCTGGTGCTCGCCACCATGCAGTTGCCGCTGGCGCTCTGGATCATGAAGACCTTCTTCGACGGCCTGCCGCGTGACTATGAGGAAGCGGCCGTCATGGACGGGGCGACGATGATGCAGCGCATCCGCCGGGTGCTGATCCCGCTTGCGATGCCTGGGCTCGCGGCCGCCGGTCTCTTCGCCTTCATGTCGGCCTGGGGCGATTTCCTGCTGCCGCTGATCTTCCTGTCGTCGCCAGAGCTGCAGACGCTGCCGCTCGGCCTCTTCCGCGCCTTCCTGCGCATCAACGAGATCGATTACGGCCTGCTGACGGCGCTCGCCTTCATTTACCTGCTGCCTGCCGTCGTCGCCTTCGGCTTTGCGCGGCGCTTCCTCGTCCAGACTTTCTCGGGCGGTGTGAAGGGCTGAGATCAAGAAAGAGAAACGGATGATCAATCTCAGAAACGTTCGCAAATTCTACGGCGCGCTCGAAGTCATCAAGGGCGTCGATATCACGGTGGAGGATGGCGAATTCGCCGTGTTCGTCGGCCCGTCGGGCTGCGGCAAGTCCACGCTGTTGCGTATGATCGCCGGCCTCGAAGGCATCGATGAGGGTGATCTGGTGCTGAACGGCCAGCGCATCAACGACGTGCCGCCGGACAAGCGCGGCATCGCCATGGTTTTCCAGTCCTATGCGCTCTATCCGCATATGACGGTCGCTGAAAATATCGGCTTTTCGCTGAGCCTCAAGAAGGTGCCGGAAACCGAAATCAAGAAGCAGGTGGAAGGCGTTGCGGAGATCCTGCAGCTGACTGACTATCTCAGCCGCAAGCCGGGTGCGCTATCCGGCGGCCAACGGCAGCGTGTGGCGATCGGCCGTGCGATCATCAAGAAGCCGTCGCTGATCCTGTTTGACGAGCCGCTGTCGAACCTCGATTCTGCGCTGCGCGTGCAGATGCGCGCTGAGTTGCAGCGCCTGCATCGCGAGCTGAAGGCAACCGTCGTCTATGTCACGCACGACCAGGTCGAGGCGATGACGATGGCCGACCGCATCGTCGTTCTGAACAAGGGTGTCGTCGCCCAGCAGGGCGCGCCGATGGAGCTCTACCATCAGCCCGAAAACGAATTCGTCGCGACTTTCATCGGCTCGCCGAAAATGAATGTGCTGCCGATGACGGCAACACGCCGGGATGCCGGCAAGGTGCATCTGGAAAGCCCGCTCGGCCTTGCGATCGATCTGACGGATGCAAACGGTTCCGTGCCGCAGGGCGAGGCGAAGCTCGGCATCCGGCCGGAGCATCTGAAGCTCGCACCGCAGGGGCAGGGCGATTTTTCGGCCGAGGTCGTCATCGTCGAGCGGCTTGGTGTCGAGACCTATCTGACGGTCGGGTCGCAGCAGCAGCCGATCGTCGTGCGCACAGAAGGCGACATGACCATTCGTCCCGGCGATCGCGTTTCGCTCACAGCCGAGCGCGCCGCCTGCCATCTGTTCGATTCCACCGGCAGGGTTCTCCGTTCGGCTCAAATTTGAAACATCGAGGAATGACATGACAATCAAGGTCACGATCTGGAACGAAGGACGCCACGAGCAGGTCCACAAGGAAGTTCAGGATATTTATCCCGATCGTATCGACGGCGCGATCGCTGCCGGCATTGCCCATCCCGATTTCGAGATCCGTCGCGGCACGCTCGACGATCCGGATGAAGGGCTGCCGGATTCCGTGCTCAACGATACCGACGTGCTGCTCTGGTGGGGGCATATGGCGCATGAGGAAGTCAGCGACAGGCTCATCGACCGTGTGCAGCAGCGGGTTCTGAAGGGCATGGGCCTTCTGGTCCTGCATTCCGGCCATCACTCCAAGCTTTTCCGCCGGTTGATGGGTACAAATGCCAATCTTTCCTGGCGCGAGACGCCGGAGGGTGACCTGGAGCGCGTCTGGGTGGTCAATCCCTCGCATCCGATCGCCGAGGGCTTGCCGCCCTATTTCGAGGTCAATGCCTCGGAAATGTATGGCGAGCCCTTCGACATTCCGCAGCCGGACGAACTGGTCTTCATCTCCTGGTATTCGGGCGGCGAAGTGTTCCGCAGCGGCTGCACCTTCCAGCGCGGCCGCGGTCGCATCTTCTTCTTCAGCCCCGGCCACGAGACCTATCCGATCTATCACGACAAGACCGTGCACAAGGTCATCTCGAACGGCATCCGCTGGGCGCAGCAGAAGCACACCGACGGCCGCATCCTCGAAAACTGGCACCGCAAGGAGCCGCTGCACGGGCGGCCGGACAAGGTGAAGGCTTAAACAGTTCCTCCCGTGGGGGCTGGGGCCATGATGATCCTGGCCTCCACGGGCGGTAAACGATGGAGGCTGGAATTCAGACTGTTTCGATGAAGGCGGACGGAGATGCCTTTCTCAGCAAGGCATTCTGGGTTTCCATCCATCGCGATCTGCCGCAGCGGCTGGATGCACTGGCGAGGCTTGCCGCCGAGCGGCCTGATGTCTTCGCTTTCGAAAGCAGCCAGAAGATCGCCGAGCGCTGCAATGTTTCACAGACCAGCGTCATCCGCTTCGCGCATCATCTCGGCTTTGATGGTTTTGCCGAGATGAAGCAGGTTTTCCAGCAGGCACTCAGAGCTGCAGCGCGCAAGGCATAGGCTTACGGGTACTGCGCGCCGTTCGTCGTCGTGTAGATCGAATAGAGCGATTGCGTCGCGGTGATGAAGAGGCGATTCTTCTTCGGGCCGCCGAACGTGACGTTGGAGACGGTCTGCGGCACCTTGATCTTGCCGAGCAGAGTCCCGTCTGGGGCAAAGCAGTGCACACCGTCGGCGGCACTGGTCCAGAGATTTCCCGAGACATCAAAACGGAAACCATCCGGTATGCCGCTGTCGATCGAGCAGAAGTAGCGGCTGTTTGTCAGCTTGCGGCCATCCACGACATCGAAGACGCGGATATGGCGCGGGACATCGTGATTGGCGGATCCGGAATCGGCGATGAAGAGCTGGCGTTCGTCGGGCGAGAAGGCCAATCCGTTCGGCTGGATGAAGTCGGTGACGACGGCTTCGATCTCACCGGTTGCGGCATCGATGCGATAGACGTTGCGCGTTTCCTGCTCTTCCGGCGATTTGTGGCCTTCATAGTCGGACATGATGCCGTAGCTCGGGTCGGTGAACCAGATCGAGCCGTCGGACTTCACAACGACATCGTTCGGGGAGTTCAGCCGTTTGCCATTGAAGCTGTCGGCCAGCACGGTAATGCGTCCATCAGGCTCGGTGCGGGTGACACGGCGACCGCCGTGTTCGCAGGAGACCAAGCGGCCCTGCCGGTCGCGGGTATTGCCGTTGACATAGTTGGACGGTGAGCGGAAGACGGAGACCGAGCCATCCGGTACCCAGCGCATCAGGCGTTCGTTCGGAATGTCGCTCCAGATCAGGCAGTTCAGATCGGAAAACCAGACAGGTCCCTCAGCCCAGCGGCAGCCCCTGTACAATTCCTCCAGCACCGCGCTGCCGGCGATCAGCGCTCCAAAGCGCTCGTCCCTGATGTCATAAAGCTCGCTTCCGGCCATGCCCGATTCCTCCCAGATCGATATTGTTTCTTCGTAGCGGGAAACGATGCAATCTGCCAGAGCCCGGAGGCGGAAAGGCGCCGGGCTCTGGTGCGTTACAAAGGCACGTCAGAGCGCGGCGACCGGATGCGGCGAGCCGTCATAAGCGCCCCAGATCGACTGATCGAAGCAAATGACGGAGCCGGTCATCAAGCCAGATTCGCCGGACGAGAGATAGGCGCAGGCGCGGGCCACTTCTTCCGGATCGACAAGCCGGCCGAAGGGCTGGCTTGCGGCAGCCTTGGCGAGCCAGTCGTCGTCGGCCTTGTGAAATTCCCTCTGGATGCGATCTTCACCTTCGGAGGCCATCCAGCCGATATTCAGGCCATTGACGCGGATGCGGTTGCGCAGCAGCGCATAGGCGGTGTTCTTGGTCAGCGTTTCCAACGCACCCTTGGAAGCGCAATAGGCGGCGATGAAGGGCTGGCCGGCCTTGGCGGACATGGAGCCGATATTGACGATCGTGCCCTCGATCTTCTCGCGGCGCATGACCTTCACCGCCTCTTGCATGAGGAAAAAGGGCGCACGGACATTGACGGCGAACATGGCGTCGAAGAGTTCGGGGCTGGTGTCGAGGATGGTACCGCGATCGGTGATGGCGGCGGCATTGACCAGCGCATCGACGCGGCCGAAGGTCTGGTCGCAGACCTGGACGACATTCCTGGTATCCTCGACCTTGGCGAGATCGGCCTTGACGTAGACGACCTTCGCGCCGGTCTTTGACGCAATCTCCTTGGCCTTCGCTTTGCCCTTGGCCTCGTTGCGGCCGCAGATGACGATGCCCTTGGCGCCGCGTTCGGCAAAAAGGCGGGCAATCGTGGCGCCGAGGCCCTGCGTGCCGCCGGTGACGATGGCGATCTTGCCGTCGAGGCGGGCGTAATCCGTGCTCATATGTCTTTTCCTCCTGATGACATGCGAATGGCCCCTTACCGGCGGTAAGGGGCTCTGGGATGATGGTATTGTGATGGCCGTGTCAGCTCAGCTTCCTGGCGGCCTGTTCGGCAAGGGCTTTGCTGAAGGCGTCGTCGCTCCAGTTTTCGGCGAGCGCCTCATGCATCAGCTGGGCCTGGGTCTTCGGCGCGAGGCCGCCGAGCGGCGGGTCGCGGTCGAGATTGGTCGGGAAGGAGTAGCCCTCCGCGCAGGAGGCGACGGCATTGGCGATCTCGCCGGCTGAAAGCTTGGCTTTCAGTGCCTTGAGGGCGGGGAAGAGCCTTGCGCTCATGCGTTCGCGGTTGACGGTTTCCATCGCCCGGCCGAAAGCCGAGGAGACCTGCAGCAGGTTTGCGACGCGCTTGATGTCTTTCGAGCGGTTGGTGCCGGCGGCATGGAAGAGGGCGGGGTTGAAGAAGACGACATCGCCCTTTTTCAGCGACAGCTGGATATGGTTCTGGTCGAAATAATCCTTGAATTCCTGGCGCTTGAGCGCGAGGTAGCCCGGCTCGTAGGTCTGGCTGTGCGGCAGGAAAAGCGTCGGGCCGCTTTCGAGCGGCATGTCGCAATGGGCGACCGCACCCTGCAAGGTCAGCACCGGCGAAAGGCGGTGAACATGGGCCGGGAACTGTTCGATCACCTTGGAGGACTGGAAGCCGAGGTGATAGTCGCGGTGGGCCGATTGCGCGGCACCGCCCGGGTTCACCCGATTAACCTGCGCCGTCATCTGGTAATGCGGGCCAAGCCATGCCTCGCTTGCCAGAGCCACGATGGCATTGCCGTAGTAGCGAGCGAAATTCTCGGGGTCGGCAAGGCAATGCTTTTCGAGCGAGTTCCAGATGCGATCATTGGCACCCGGCTTGGCGAAATGATCGCCGCCGCCGGTCGAGGTACGATGCTGCTCCTCGATGATCTCGTCGAAGATCGTGCTTGCCCTGTCGACGATGCCGGTATCTTCATAGGCGTGCTTGAAGACGACGACGCCGGGGCCGATGCCGAAGGCTTCGCAGATTTCCGCGAGAACGGAGCGACGGCCTTCCAGTGTCGACGCCGCCTCGATCACCTTGCGGCTGTCATAGATCAGAACGTTCTTCTCGACGGCTGAGGCTGTCGGATAGTCGGCAAGGGCGGTAGTCTTTTCGGCGAGTGTGCGGAAATCGCTGAGATCGCAGGCGCCTTCGGTGAGCCAGACGCGGTCGGCGCGCAATTTTTGCTGGTTGTCTGATTTCATCGGGTGCTCCTCCATGTCCGATGAAGGGACTATACGCCGCCTGCGATCCTGATATAGATCAGGAATCCATCAAAAATCCATCAAAACAGCAAGCATGGCTCATCCCTTTCTCGTCAAGGATATCGCTTTTCAGGCAGATCTCAGCACTGCCACAGTCGATCGCGTGCTGAACGGCAGGCCCGGCGTGCGGCGGCAGACCGAGATGCGGGTCAAGGCGGCAATCGCCGAGCTCGAGAAACAGGCGGGTGCCGATGTGGCTGGCCGCAAGCTCACGATCGATATCGTCATGGAAACGCCTGACAGGTTCAGCACGGCGGTGCGGGCCGCGTTCGAAGCGGAGGTTGCGACCTTCCTGCCGACCGTCTTCCGCTGCCGGTTTCATTTTGCCGAGGTGATGCGGGCGGCGGAGCTGGTACAGCTTCTCGACCGGATCCGGTTGCGTGGCACACATGGCGTTGTGCTGAAGGCGCCTGATGTGCCTGATATCGTCGCTGCCGTCGCAAGGCTCGATACCGCCAATATCCCGGTCGTCACCCTCGTCACCGACCTGCCGAATTCCGCCCGGTCGGCCTATGCCGGCGCCGATAACCGGGCAGCAGGGGAGACGGCGGCCTATCTCATCGGTCGGTTGCTCGGTGCCGCCGGCGGCAAGGCGCTGGTGACGCTGTCAAGCGGCCGGTTTCGTGGCGAGGAGGAGCGGGAGATCGGCTTTCGCCGGGTGATCCGTGCGCATTATCCTCTAATTGGCATTATCGAAGTGAGCGAAGGGCATGGCACGGATGCCGCGACGGGTACGCTCGTTGCCAAGGCCCTTGCCGATGATCCCTCGATCAATGCGGTCTATTCGATCGGCGGCGGCAATCGCGCGGTGCTTGCGGCTTTCAAGGCTGCCGGCAGGCCGGTCTCGGTCTTCGTGGCGCATGATCTCGATGCCGACAACCGCGCTTTACTAGCCGAACGGCGGATCGATTTCGTGCTGCATCACGATCTCAGAACCGATGCGCGCGCCGCTTTCCGTGCAATCATGGCCCATACTATCTCCGTCAGCCGGACGGCGCCGGTGTCCTTTTCGGCCGTCGAAATCGTTACGCCCTATAATATGCCGACAAGCCAATAGTCTGTTCGGGTTGATTGTCTTTTCATCTGCGGCAGATTCACGTTACAGGTTGCGGATCGTGAGGAGAGCGCATGGATCACAGCGACGTCGGCACAATCGCAGCATGGGTGACAGAACAGGGCTTGAACGGTGCGACCGAAGCGGAGCTGCTTGCCGGCTTCTGCGAAGCTTGCCGCAATGCCGGCATGCGGCTCGATCGCGCCATGGCGCTGATGGACACGCTTCATCCCGTGCATGAAGGCCGCGCATTTCGCTGGGATAGCGTTGAGGATTTCGAGGGCGAGTTCGAATATGGCCCTTCGGGTGAGGGCCAGGGGCTGGATACCTGGCGTCGTTCGGCCTTCTACCATCTCTGGACCAGCGGCGATCGAGAGGTGCGGCGCCGGATCGGCTTCGGCGATCCGACCGATTTCATCATGCTGGACCAGATCTACAAGCTCGGTCATACCGATTACGTCGCCATGGCGCATCGCTTTGCCGAGGCCGGCACGATCGGCGAGATGGATTGCTTCTTCTCGCATTTCTCGACGAAACATCCGGAAGGCTTTTCCGACCAGGATCTTGCGATCCTGCGCAAACTGGTGCCGGTGCTGGGGCTGGCGATCAAATGCGTGGCTCTTGCCCGTATCGCCCGCACGATCGCCGAGGTCTATCTCGGTGAGGATGCGGCCCGCCAGGTGATGGACGGCAAGATCTCGCGCGGCAAAACCGAGCGCATTTCGGCAGCGCTATGGTTCTCCGATCTGTTGAACTACACGAAGATCTCGGACAATTCGCCGCCGGAAGAGATCATTCCGCTGCTCAATGAATATAGCGAGGCGGTGATAACAGCGATCCATGAAGCCGGTGGGAATGTTCTGAAGCTGATCGGCGACGGGGTGCTTGCTATCTTCAAGGGCGAGGAGCCGGCGGAAAGCTGTTCTGCCGCGTTGACGGCAGAGCGCCTGCTCCGCCAGAAGCTTGCAGTGCTCAACGCTGCACGCGAGGTGGACAGGCGGCCAACAACTGATGTCTATATCGGCCTGCATATCGGCGATGTCTTCTACGGCAATATCGGCAGCCAGGACCGTCTGGACTTCACGGTCATCGGGCCGGCGGTCAACGAGGTGAGCCGCATCGCCTCGATCTGCCGTTCAGTCGATCTCAATGTGCTGATGTCGTCGGATTTCGAAGCGGCAATCCCTGAAGCTGAGCGCAACGTCCTCGCTTGTATCGGCCGCTACGCTCTGCGCGGTGTCAAACGGCCGCAATTGCTTTACACGCTGGAAAGCGCGCGGCTAAACGAGTGACCGGCAGGGCCGTTGCTGCAACTGCATATGTGTGCGCTGATGATCTGGTCGAGCAAAGGCTATCGTCGCACGACGCAGGAGCGGCCTAACGCAGCAATCCCTGTCCGCCGTCGATCCAGACAGGCGTGCCGGTAATATGTCGGGCGCGCTCGGAGGCAAGGAAGAGGATCGTCTCGGCGACATCGTCACTAGACCCTGCCTTGCCGCCAGTGATCGGGATTTCGCCCTTCGGCCAGATGACGGGCACTTCGGTTTCCTCGCGATGGCGCGATGTTGTGTTGGCGGAAATGCTGGTGTCGATCGCGCCGGGGCAAACGGCATTGACGCGAATGCCATGTTTGCCGAGCTCGAGTGCGAGCTGCTGAACCATGGCAACCTGGCCGGCTTTGGTCGCGGTATAAGCGGTGGCGCCCGGGGTGGTGAAGGTACGCGTGCCATTGATTGACGAGACCACGACGATCGAGCCACCGTTCATCTTCAGATAGGGCACGGTGAGATGCAGTGTCATGTATGTGCCGCGCAGGTTGACGGCCATGGTCCGATCCCATTCTTCGGGCTTGAGGTCATCGATCGGCGCCCAGACGCCATTGATGCCTGCATTGGCCACCACGATGTCGATGCCGCCGAAATTCTCTGTCATCTTATCGACGGCCGCGCGCATTTGGGCCTCGTCGCTCGTATCGGCGGTCAGTTCGATCGACTGACCGCCAGCGGCGATGATCTCCTGGCAGGTTTGTAGCACCTCGCTCTCGGTGCGGCTCAGCACCGCGACCCTGGCGCCTTCAGCGGCGAGCTTCAGCGCAGTCGCCTTGCCGATCCCGGAGCCTGCGCCGGTCACCAGTGCGATCTTTCCCTGCAACTCCATAAGCCGCTCCTCTTTGCGGTTGCCGGTAAAGGCAATGATCGGGGCGGCTCTTGGTTCCGGGGCGTGTGGCGTTGAGGATTATTTCAGGAGGCTATGGCGAAGCGCCCACCGTTCCGGTCCGTGAATGGCGGCAAAGAGCAGACCGGCCAAGAAGGTGAAGTGATCGACGAAGAAGCCGAACTCAGCCTGGTTCTGCTGCCAATGCGAGGGGCCGTGGAAGGCAAAGGCCAGGAAGATCACGTAGATGCCGGCAAGCAGGCTCGCTTCTGTGAAAAAGGCGCCGGATATGAAGGCAAGCGCCAGTGCGATTTCGAAAAAGGCGGCGATCCAGGCAAGGAATGTGGCCGCCGGAAAGCCTGCCGCAGTGATGTAGGCGGCCGTCGCGCCGATATCGGCGAACTTGAAGCCGGCGGCCATGAAAAAGATGAAGCTGAAGATGATGCGGGCAACAATGATTGCGATTGCTCTGGCCATGTGAAATCTCCTCCTTGAGCTTTCACAATGACGAATGAAGTGCCCGATATCCTACACGGAGAACGAAAAAAGGGCCGCTTTCGCGGCCCTTTCGCTTACCATTCGGCAAAGCTGCCATCCTCGTGGCGCCAGATGGGATTGCGCCAGCGGTGGCCTTCCTTGGCACGCTCGATGACATAGGCCTCGTCCACTTCGACGCCGAGGCCGGGCCCCTGCGGAATGGAGACGAAGCCGTCGGCATACTGGAAGACTTCCTTGTTTGAGATGTAGTCGAGGATGTCGTTGCCCTTGTTGTAGTGGATGCCGAGGCTCTGCTCCTGAATGAAGGCATTGTAGGAGATGGCGTCGACCTGCAGGCAAGCTGCAAGCGCGATGGGGCCGAGCGGGCAATGGGGTGCCAGCGCCACGTCATAGGCTTCGGCCATGGCGGCGATCTTGCGGCATTCGGTAATGCCGCCTGCGTGGGACAGATCCGGCTGGATAATATCGACATAGCCGTCCGACAGGACCGACTTGAAGTCCCAGCGGGAATAGAGGCGTTCGCCGAGCGCGATCGGCGTCGAGCAATGGTTGGCGATTTCCTTCAGGGTTTCGCGGTGTTCGGAGAGAACCGGCTCCTCGATGAACATCAGCTTGTAGGGTTCGAGTTCCTTGGCAAGAACCTTTGCCATGGGTTTGTGGACACGGCCGTGGAAATCGACACCGATACCGACATGCGGGCCGATCGCCTCGCGGATCGTCGCGATGGTCTCGACCGCCTTGTCGATCTTCTCGTTGGTATCGACGATCTGCATTTCCTCGCAGCCGTTGAGCTTGATCGCCTTGAAGCCGCGGGAAACGACGTCCTTGGCGTTGCGGGCGACGTCGGAGGGGCGGTCGCCGCCGATCCAGGAATAGACCTTGATGCGGTCACGCACCTGGCCGCCGAGCAGCGAATGGATCGGCTGGCCGAGTGCCTTGCCCTTGATGTCCCAGAGTGCCTGGTCGATGCCGGATATCGCCGACATATGGATGGCGCCGCCGCGATAGAAGCCACCGCGATACATCACGGTCCAATGGTCTTCGATGAGGAAGGGATCCTTGCCGATGAGGTAGTCTGCGAGTTCGTGGACGGCCGCCTCGACGGTCAGCGCGCGACCCTCGACAACGGGTTCGCCCCAGCCGACGACGCCCTCATCGGTTTCGATCTTCAGAAACAGCCAGCGCGGCGGGACGATGTAGGTGGTCAGTTTGGTGATCTTCATGACAGTCGCACTTTCGTTTCGCTTCGTGTTCCCATCGGCGGCCGTGGCCGCTGATATCTTATCATTTCGTCCGGCCGGCGGCGGTCAAGTCGCGTTTGGCGAGGTCGAGAATCCGGTTGACGCAATCGCGCGCGCCAGCGGCATCGCGCAGGCGCAGGGCTTCGACCACCTCGCCATGCAGGGCCAGGGCCTCGCGGTGATCGGGCATGGCGACGTTGGAGGCGTGCAGCGCGTATTTGAGCGCAGCGTGGATGGCGCTGGAGAGACGGCGAAAGACCTGGTTATGGCTGGCCTTGAGCAGCACGGTATGGAAGAGCAGATCGGCCTCGGTGAAGGCCTCGGCATCTTCGCTAGCCGCTTGCATGCGCTGCCAGGCCCCTTCGAGATCGGCGATTTCCTGCGTGCTGGCGCGACTTGCGGCATATTCGGCCGCTGCCGGCTCGATCGTGCGGCGGGCTTCGAGGATGCTGGCAAGCAGGTCGAAATCGCCGAGATGCGGCCCCATCCATTCCAGTAGGTCCTGATCGAGAATGTTCCAGTCGTCCTTGTCGCAGACAGTGGTGCCGATGCGCGGTTTGCCGCGTACGAGCCCCTTGGATTCCAGAACCTTCAGGGATTCGCGGATCACGGTGCGGCTGACGCCATAGAGCGCGCAGAGGTCGTTTTCGCGTGGCAGCAGCGTGCCCGCAGGGTAGCGGTTGGCGCAGATATCCTCAGCAATCGCCGCCGTAACGCTACGCCGGACGCGCGGCCGGCGTTCGGGCGCTGCGGTTTTCTCATCGCGTCTTGTTGCGGGCTGCATCGGAAGTTCCTCTTGGTCAAGTCTCTTAACTTAATCATCATACACAGGCAATCTTCTTGTATGATGATTTGCCTTCAATCTGGTGTCGTCTTCCGCGGATAGAGGACTATATTGCCGGTCGGAAGGGCAGAACGCTCTTCGCGGCGGAGCGGCGCAACGCTTCAAAATTCAATCGAGCAGGAGGACGGCATGCAGATCAATCGTACAGCTTCGGCCCATTGGTCAGGTGGTCTCAAGGACGGAAAAGGTCAGATCACGACCCAGAGCGGCGCGCTGAGCAATTATCCCTACGGCTTTGCAAGCCGCTTCGAAGGCGTTGCCGGTACCAACCCGGAAGAGCTTATCGGCGCTGCCCATGCGGGCTGCTTCACCATGGCGCTGTCGCTGATCCTCGGCGAAGCCGGACTGAAGGCTGACCATATGGAAACCTCCGCCAAGGTGACGCTGGAAAGCGTGGAAGGCGGCTTTGCCATCACTGCCATCCACCTGTCGCTGTCGGGCAGCATTCCCGGCGCCGACCAGGCAAAATTCGAAGAACTGGCCGGCATGGCAAAAGCCGGCTGCCCGGTTTCCAAGGCTCTTTCTGCGGTTCCGATCACGCTCGACGTCAAGCTCGTCTGATCCTTCCAGCCTTTCTCGATCTGATGCCGCAGCCTGCCCGGGCTGCGGCATTCTTGTTTGCGTCGCAAAATCATTGACAAGTGAAGTATGATATTTTACGACTGACGAAATTCAAAATTCGTCAGTCGTAAAATATCAGGCCTGAAACCATGAATGACCTCGCGGAAACCACGCTGGACGTCACACGGCAGGAAAATATCACCCGCATCCTGGATGCGGCCGAGCGGCTTTTCCGCCACTACGGCTATTCCAAGACGACCGTCGCGGATGTGGCCCGCGACCTTGGCATGTCGCCTGCCAATATCTACCGTTTCTTCGCCTCCAAGGTTGAGATCCACCAGGCGATCTGCGGACGCATGCTGGCGATGAGCTATGAGCTTGCAGCCAATGTCTGCCGTCAGAAGATCAGCGCTTCCGACCGGTTGCGCCAGTACGTGCGCAGCCAGTACCAGCTGACGCTCGACACCATGCTCGATCAGCAGAAAGTGCATGAGATGGTGATCGTCGCGATCGAACGCGACTGGCATGTCATCGAGAAGCACATCGACTCCATTCACGCATTGATTGCCGACGTTATCCGCGAAGGCATCGCCTCCGGTGAATTCGCCGACCAAGACCCCGAGGTCGCCTCCCGCTGTTTCGGAGCGGCGACCATCAATCTCTGCCACCCGCAAATGGTTGCCCAATGTCTTGCCAAGACAAACCGTGCGGCCGTGGACGAACTGATCGAATTTGCGATCAGGGCACTTAGAAAATAAGCGCGGCCAAGGTCGCCCAAGAAAACCCTAGATAATCAGGAGTGCGAAAGATGTTTTCGCTCAAGACCTTCAGCCATCGCGTGCCGTCCGTCATGAGCCTCGCGCTCCTTGGTGCGGTCGGGCTCGGCGTCGCCGGCTGCACGGAAGAAAAGGCAGAGGTCAAGGAAGTCATCCGTCCGGTCAAGGTGGTCGAGATCGCCAAGGCCGGTGATACCCGTACGCTCGATTATTCCGGCTCGGTGAGGGCGCGTACGGAAATGAACCTCGGGTTTCGGGTCAACGGCAAGATTACCGAACGTCTCGTCGATATCGGCGAACGGGTAAAGCCCGGCGATATCCTCGCCCGCATGGACTCGACCGATTACGAACTCGCCGTGAAGACCGCCGAAGCCAATCTCACTGCTGCCGAAAAGGCGGTTGAAACCGCCGATCTCGTCAATCGTCGCGCCGAACAGCTCTTCGACAAGAATGTCGCGCCGAAATCGCAGGTCGAGCAGGCGTCTCTCAGCCATGATCAGGCAATTTCGACTCGCGATGCTGCCGTCTCTGCGCTCGATCAGGCGAAGAATCAGGTGAGCTATACCGAGCTCAAGGCCGACCATAATGGCATCGTGACCACCATCAATGCCGATGTGGGTCAGGTCGTCGGCTCGGGAACGCCTGTCGTCACCGTCGCTGTCGACGGCGAGAAGGAAGTGCAGATCGCGGTGCCTGAAAGCGATATCGCCCAGTTCAAGCCGGGCAAGACCGTGAAGGCGGGTTTCTGGGCCGACAGCAAGCTGGTGCTCGACGGCACAGTTCGCGAAGTCTCCGGCAGCGCCGACCAGCAGTCCCGCACCTTTGCAGTGCGTGTCAGCCTGCCGAATGATCCTCGTGTACTACTCGGCATGACGGCGTCCATCGAGGCCAATGTCAGCAATAGCGACAGCTATGTTTCCATTCCGCTGAGCGCATTGGCGCAGAAGGACGGCAAGCAGGTCGTCTGGACTGTCGACCGTGGTACGGAAACAGTTCACGTCAGGGACATCGAGGTCGCGGATTTCACCGGCGATGGCGTGCGCGTCACCAAGGGGCTCGATAGCGGCGATCTCGTCGTCGCCGCCGGCACGCAATTCATGAGCGAAAACCTGCAGGTCAAGCTTCCCGACCAGCAATCGGCTTCGGCTGAAACGGACGCAGCCGTCCGCTGAACGGCCAGGGAGAGGGAACAGGATCATGGACAACGCCACTTCGGAAAAGCGCCCGTTCAACCTTTCGCGCTGGGCAATCGGTCATCCGAGCATTGCGCGCTTCCTTTTCGGGCTGATCCTCATCACGGGTGTGCTCGGCCTGACCCGCATGGGCCAGAAGGAAGACCCGGATTTCACCTTCCGCGTCATGGTGGTGCAGGCGCTCTGGCCTGGAGCATCGCTGCAGGACATGGAAGATCAGGTCACCAACAAGATCGAGCGCAAGCTGCAGGAAACCCCGCATCTCGACTGGGTAAAGTCCTATACGCGGGCAGGCAGCACGATCATCACCGTGCAGGTGAAGGGTGATACGAATTCGGCTGATGTTGCCGACGCCTTCTATCAGGTGCGCAAGAAGGTCGGCGACATCAACAGCGATTTGCCGCAAGGTCTGCTCGGCCCTTATTTCAACGATGAATTCGGCGACACGTTCATCACGCTGCATTCGATCAGCGGCGGTGGCTATTCCTATCCGGAACTGAAGAAGTTCGCGATCCAGGCGCGCGACATGCTGCTGACGACGCCCGGTGTAGAGAAGGCCGTCATCATCGGCGACCAGCCGGAAAAGATCTATATAGACGTCTCCTCCAAGGCTCTGGCCGAGCGCGGGTTGACGATCCCCGACCTGCAGAACGCCATCAAGGGCCAGAATGCCGTCGATCCGGCAGGCAATGTCGATACGGGTCTGCGCTCGGTGCGCATCTCGGTCGAGGGCAATGTCCACAAGGTCGAAGATATCAGGGAACTGCGCCTACGCTCCGGCAACCAGGTGACGCGCCTCGGCGATATCGCCACCGTCACCTCCGGGCTCGAAGACCCCTATCAGCGCAAGTACCGCTTTAACGGTCACGAAAGTGTGCAGGTCGGCGTCGTCATGGCCAAGGGCTTCAAGGTCACCGATGTCGGCAAGGATGTTGAAGCGACCTACAAGCGCTTCGAGGACTCGCTGCCCTACGGTGTCGCCGTCGATCAGATCTCCAACCAGCCTGATGTCGTGACGGATGCGGTCAGCGAGTTCATGCATGCGCTGGGCGAAGCCCTTGCCATCGTGCTCGTCGTCTCGTTCCTGTCGATCGGCTGGCGCTCGGGTCTCGTGATCGCCATCGCCATTCCGCTGGTCCTGGCTGCGACGTTTGCCATCATGTACGAGCTCGGCATCGACCTGCAGCGCATTTCGCTCGGCGCGCTCATCATCGCGCTCGGCCTGCTCGTCGACGATGCGATGATCGTCGTGGAAATGATGGAGCGAAAGCTCGAGGAAGGCCTCGTCAAGATCGATGCAGCGAGCTTCGCCTATTCCTCGACCGCCTTCCCGATGCTGACGGGTACGCTGATCACGACCGCCGGCTTCATTCCGGTCGGCTTCGCGGCATCGACGGCCGGCGAATATGTGCGTTCGCTCTTCTATGTCGTCGGCATCGCGCTGGTGACCTCATGGTTCGTGGCGGTCTATTTCACGCCGTGGCTCGGCTACATGATCCTGAAGCAGCGTCACCATGCGGGCGAGCATCACGACGTGTTCGACACGCGCTTCTATCGCGGCCTGCGCCACACGGTGGGCTGGGCGGTGCGCCATCGCGTCATCGTGCTTGCGCTGACGCTCGGCACGTTCGTCGCGAGCCTCTGGAGTTTCCAGTTCATTCCCCAGAACTTCTTCCCGCAGTCCTCGCGTCCGGAAATCCTCGTCGATCTCTGGCTGCCCGAGGGGACCAGCATCAAGGAAGTGGAAGTCCAGGCCAAGGCGCTGGAAGCCAAGATGATGGACGATCCGGACAAGAAGTTCATCGCCACCTATATCGGCGAAGGCGCGCCGCGCTTCTTCCTGCCGCTCGACCAGCAACTGCGCAACCCGAACTATGCGCAGCTCCTGATCATGGCGAATGACGAGCCAGCGCGTGAGCGTCTTATTACCAAGCTCCGGACGATCCTGGCGGAAGACTTCCCGTCCGTCCGCGGCAAGGTCGACCGTCTCTTCCTCGGTCCGCCGACGGGCTGGCCGGTGCAGATGCGCGTCATGGGTCCGGATCGTACGGAAGTGCGCAAGATTGCCGATCAGGTGAAGGACCGCTTCACCAGAGATCCGATGCTCGGTGCCATTCACGACGACTGGCTCGAGCCGGTGCCTGCCATGAAACTGGTCATCGATCAGGATCGTGCCCGTGCTCTCGGGGTCACTTCGCAGCGTGTCCGCCAGATGCTGCAGACCGCCATGTCCGGCGCACCGCTCGACGATTTCCGCGATGGCGAGGAAACGGTTTCGATCGTCGCTCGCGAGCCGGATGCGAACCGATCACTGCTCTCTGCTGTCAATTCGGTCTATGTGCCGACGGATTTCGGCGGCTTCGTCCCGGTCTCGCAGATCGCCAAGGTCGTGCCGTCAATGGAGCAGGGTGTCGAATGGCGGCGCGACCGCCTGCCGACGATCTCGGTGCGGGCAACGCTTCCTGACGGCGTCCAGTCGAACGACGTTGTGACCAAGCTCTACAACGACATGAAGGACCTGCGCGACAGCCTGCCGGCCGGCTACAAGATCGAGATCCAGGGCGGGGCCGAGGATTCGGCTGAAAGCCAGGCCTCGATCGCCGCGAAGGCACCGATTATGCTCGTCGTCATCATGATCCTGCTGATGGCCCAGCTGCAGCATTTCGGCAAGGCGATGCTGGTCTTCGCCACCGGTCCGCTCGGCATCATCGGCGCGGCTTCGGCCCTGTTGATCAGCGGTGCGCCCTTCGGCTTCGTGGCGATCCTCGGCGTCATCGCGCTGCTCGGCATCATCATCCGCAACTCGATCATCCTCGTCGACCAGATCGACCAGGATATCAAGGCGGGCATGCACCGGCAGGAAGCGATCGTTGGTGCTGCGGTACGCCGCTTCCGGCCGATCATGCTGACGGCGCTGACGGCCGTGCTGGCACTGATCCCGATCTCGCGTGGCGTCTTCTGGGGTCCGCTCGCCTACGCCATGATGGGCGGCATCCTCGTCGCCACGGTACTGACCATCCTCGTACTGCCGGCCGGCTATGCCCTGTTCTTCGGCCGCGAACCGAAGGCCAGAAATGACGAACATGCCAATGCCAACCAGGAAGAGGCGGATGGGACCATTCATCATCCGCCGGCATTGGCAGCCGAATGAGACAATGGCGCGGTCGAGGCCGCGCCATTTTTGTTTCAGCTCATCTTTTATTTCAGACCACTAGTTTCGTCAGGTTGCCGGTTGTCTCCAGCGGCCTCGACGTCTGCGACAGTAGCGCGAAGGCGCGCGAGAAGACGATGGCCTGAACGGGAGTAAAGATCGCCCTATATTCATCGGAGGGAGGATCTGACTGTGGCCGATTACCGTTTGGAAGCGAGCTGGAGTCCTGTCGAAGGAAGCTTTGGACGCTTTACCTTCACGCTCTTCAATCTTTCCGCCGAACCGCTCTCCGGTTTTACGCTCGCCTGTACGTCCCTCACCCGCGTGGCGGACGAGCACGTGGCTGAAGGCGCCACGCTCAAGCGGCGCGTTGCAAATTTTCACGAATATTCTCCGCCCGAGGGTCTCATCGTCAAGCCGGGCGGCAGCTGGCGGTTCACAATGGAAGGGCTGACGAATGGCCCGAAGCATGTCACGGCCGGCATCAAGTCCGCCTACCTCACACTTGGCGATGGCCGGCATGCACCCGTCAGTTTTGGCGATCTGATGCTTGATGGCATGGAACAGGGGGCGTTGCCGGAGCTTCTGCCGAAGGGTGAAGTGAGCGAGCCGTATTCGCTGCTGCCCTGGCCCTTGCACCAGGCGTTACGGCCGGGCGATATGCCGCCCATCGCACTCTATCCGGCAGCCGGCACCAGTGCCAAGAATACCAGGGCCGTGGCGAAAGTGCTCGCGCTTTACCAACGGCTCTTTCCTGACGACGACGTGCCTTTCGCGCTTCAGCCGGTTGAGGGAGGACGGCAGATCCGCTTCAAAGGGGAATCCTCGATCATGGATGCGGCCTACGAACTGCGTTTCACGGGGAAGGAGATTATTCTTGGCACCGACGATGCGAGCGGCCTGCTTTATGGGTTGATCAGTCTTGCGCAACTGCTGCACGGAGCACGTCACGAGCCGGAAACCTTCCAGTTTCCGGTGTTCGGCACCATCGCCGATCAGCCGCGCTACGAATGGCGCGGCTGTCATCTCGACGTCAGCAGGCATTTCTACCCGGTTGCAGATGTCAAACGGCTGATCGATATCCTCGCCTGGAACAAGCTCAATATTTTCCACTGGCATCTGACCGACGACGAAGCCTGGCGGCTGGAGATCAAGGCCTATCCTGAGCTTACAAAGATCGGTGCAAAGCACGGACCTGACGAAGTGCTTCTACCGCAATTCGGCGATGGCGCGGAGCCCCGTTCGGGATTTTACAGCCAGGATGATGTCCGGGAAATCGTTGCTCATGCAGGCATGTTGCGTGTCGACGTCGTGCCGGAGATCGATATACCCGGTCACAGCACCGCAGCACTGCTCTCCCTGCCACAACTCGTCGAGAGACAGGAGGCGCCGGGCGGCTATCACCCCGAGCCGAACAATCCCAACAATGCGCTCAATCCGGCGGTCGAATTCACCTACGAGTTCCTCGGCAAGGTGTTCGACGAGATGCTCCAGCTCTTTCCGTCCCAATATATCCATATCGGCGGGGATGAGGTGCCGCATGGTTCCTGGCTTGCCTCGCCGCTCTGCAAAATGCTGATGGAGCGTGAGAAGCTTGCGGGCACGGCCGAGCTGCAATCCTATTTCCTCCGGCGGATCAAGGCGATGCTTGTCGAGCGCGGCAAGAAACTTGTCGGCTGGAACGAGGTCTCGCATGGCGGTGGTGTCGATCGCGACGGCACGCTGCTGATGGCCTGGGAGAAGCCGGAGGTCGGTATCGAGCTTGCGGGTGAGGGCTATGATATCGTCATGACGCCTGGGCAGGCCTACTATCTCGACATGGCGCAGGCCGAAGACTGGGGAGAGCCCGGCGCGGGCTGGGCCGGCTTCACGCCACCGGAAAAGACCTATTCCTACGAAGCCGAAGGCGAATTGCCGGAGGAGCTCAGGGAGCGGATGCGCGGTATCCAGGCCTGCATCTGGGGCGAGAATTTCGCCTCGCGGAGCTATTTCAACCGGCTGGTCTTTCCGCGGCTGTCGGCTGTCGCGGAAGCAGCCTGGACGCCCTTTCTGCGAAAGGATTGGCTGCGCTTTGCCGCGATCGTCCGGATGTGGCCGACGCTTTAGAAATCTGTTCTGCCGCAATCCAAAGTCGCGGCAGGATTTTATTGGAACTGCGCTATGCGGCTTCGGCCTTGAGGCCCAAAAGAGCAGCACCGATCAGGCCCGGCTCGATACGGCATTCGCTGCGCACGATCAGCGGGCGGTCGAATTTACGCAAGATGCGGGCGCGCACCGCGTGATCCAGTTCCGCCAGAAGCGGCTCGACATTCGAGAGGCCGCCGCCCACGGGCACGATGGTTGCGCCTGTGATGTTGATGGCGAGCGCCAGCGGCGAGGCGACGAGATCAACATAGACGTCGATCGTTCGATTGGCCTTTTCCTCGCCGTTGCGCCAGTCGGTGATGATTTCCTCGCTGGAGAAATCGCGGTCGTGCAGCGTTTTATGCAGGCGTTCCAGACCGCGAGCGCCGCCGACGGTATCGACACAGCCTTTCTGGCCGCAGCCGCAGGCATAGGCGGGGATGGCGACCGGCGGAGTGCCGGCATGTGATGCGATGATCGGGCCATGGCCCCATTCGCCGGCAAAGCCGCCTGAGGCATTGATGAGACGACCATCCGAGACGACGCCGCCCCCGACGCCCGTGCCGAGAATGGCGCCGAAGACGATGCGGTGGCCGCGACCGGCGCCAAGTTCGGCTTCCGCCATGGCGAAACAATCGGCGTCATTGGCGATCAGCACGGGCAGGCCGAGCTCACGCTCGAGGTCGGCGGCAAGGTTGCGGTCGTGGATGCAGGGGATATTGGCGACGATGAGGCGCTGCGTATCCGGGTCGACGACACCGGCAATCGAGAGAGCAATGCGCGAGGGGCGCTCGCCAGCCTCAGCGATAATGCTCCTTAGCGTCTCGACGAAGGCCGGGAAGTCATCCTTCGGGGTCGGGCGGCGGCCAAGCGGTATGATGTCGGATTCCGAACGCGCAATCCCGCCCTTGATGGCGGAGCCTCCGATATCGAATGAAATAATCATCTGATGCCTGCAAATTGTCTGTGCTTGGCGTCTGCTCGCACTCCTGGCGGCGAATTACAAGGATTATTCGATAAATGAACTAAGCCTGATCGCCATGAGGCGACAATTTCGTCCGCCAAGGTCATGCTATTGGCATATTGCATGGGCAAGCTTTCCATCATTCACCTTCCGATGCCGGATTCATGACAATCGAAAATACTGAAACTCAGAGAACCACCGTCCGCAGGCCACGTCCAAAAGGTCGGCGGCTCTCCTCCATTTTGCGACAGATGGCAGCGGACCGAAGCCGCGAACGCGTATCGATCGGCGACCTGTTCCAGACGATGGGCGACAGGGCGATCGGTGCGCTGATGCTGATCTTTGCGTTGCCGAACGCTTTTCCGACGCCGCCCGGCACCTCCTCGCTGCTCGGCGCGCCACTGATCTTCCTTGCCGCACAACTGACCTTCGGCCTGAAGCCGTGGCTGCCGAAGGCGATTGCGGCGCGCTCCATGCGGCGAGAGGATTTCGAGACGATCGTCGGGCGCATTCACCCCTGGCTCGCCTGGGCAGAGCGCATGCTGCAGCCACGATTGAGCATTTTCGTCGAGCCGCCGGCGGAATATCTGGCGGGCTTCTGCTGTCTGGTGCTGGCGATTGTTCTCGTGCTGCCGGTGCCGCTCGGCAATATCCTGCCGGCGATTGCGATTTCGCTCTTTGCCTTTGCGATTCTCGGTCGGGACGGGCTGTTTTCACTTCTCGGTTTTGCGATGACAGCCGTCTCGCTCGTCGTTGCCGGCGGGGTGATCTACGGTCTCGTCAAGGCGGCCATCTACATCGTCATGCGGTGGTTTGGATAAGGAAGCGACTGCTTGCTTATTCAACGCCCTCGACATTTGCCCGATTTTTGTTTTGATCTGCGCCAGATAGACTCAAAAAAATTAATTGGCGGCGATAGATGGTAAAAAGATCGGAGACATCAGGGCGGCTGGACGATGCGGCGCGCGCCGGCTGGCTTTATTATGTCGCCGGCCGCACACAGGATGAAATTGCATCCGCCATGGGTATTTCGCGCCAGTCGGCGCAGCGGCTCGTTTCGCTTGCCGTGGCCGAACGGCTGATCAAGGTGCGGCTCGACCACCCGATCGCCGCCTGCCTCGAACTCGGAAATCAGTTGCGCAAGAAATTCGGTCTGAGGCATGTCGAGATCGTTCCCAGCGATCCGGGTTCATCGTCGACGACGGTCGGAATTGCCGAGGCGGCTGCTTCCGAAATCGAGCGCTGGCTGAAACGTCCAGATCCGATCGTACTTGCCGTCGGCACGGGGCGAACGCTGAAAGCGGCTGTGGACCAGTTGCCGGCGATCGAATGTCCCAATCATCGGATCGTGTCGCTTACAGGCAATATCGCCCCTGACGGTTCAGCCGCTTACTACAACGTCATCTTCAGCATGGCCGACGCCGTCAAGGCGCGGCACTTTCCGATGCCGCTGCCTGTTCTCGTCACGTCGGCGGAGGAGCGGGAGCTTCTGCACGGCCAGCAACTCGTGCGCTCGACGCTCGCAATCAGCGCGCAGGCGGATGTAACCTTCGTCGGTATCGGCGAACTCGGCATCGATGGCCCGCTCTGCGTCGATGGTTTCCTGGAAAAAGACGAGATGATGGAACTGATGCGTGGGGGCGCGGCAGGCGAGATCTGCGGCTGGATTTTCGACGCCGACGGAAAGCTGCTCGACAACCCGATCAATGAACGCGTCGCATCCGCTCCGATCCCGCCACGCGATTCCTCGACTGTGATCGGGATCGCCAAGGGAAAACGCAAGTTCAAGGCGATCCGAGCTGCCATCACCGGCCATCAGGTGAACGGTTTGATTACCGACGAAGAGACTGCTGAGTTTTTGCTCACTAGCTGAGCAAAAATATTTCCTTTTTGGTTCAATAACATAACTCGATTGTTCGGCATCGCAGCAACGATTGCCAATTGACAAATTTTTCCCTTTGATGAGTAATTGCCCATGAGCAAAGCGAATGCTCACACTCATCTTCTGGGAGGAAGATATGACATTGAGAACTCTCCTGCTGGGCGCCTGCTCAGCAATGGCGTTTGCCGGCATGGCTTCGGCCGAGACGCTGACGATCGCGACCGTGAACAACGGCGACATGATCCGGATGCAGAAGCTGACGGATGATTTCAAGGCGAAGAATCCCGGCATCGACCTTGAATGGGTAACCCTCGAAGAAAACGTACTGCGCCAGAAGGTCACGACCGACATCGCGACCAAGGGCGGCCAGTACGACGTGCTCACGATCGGCACCTATGAAGTTCCGATCTGGGCGAAGAAAGGCTGGCTCCTGCCGCTCGACAACCTCGGCGCCAATTATGACGTGGACGATCTGCTGCCGGCCATCCGCAGTGGCATCAGCCAGGACGGCAAGCTCTATGCAGCTCCGTTCTACGGCGAAAGCTCGATGGTCATGTACCGCAAGGACTTGTTCGACGCTGCCGGCCTGAAGATGCCCGACGCGCCGACCTGGGACTTCATCGCAGATGCTGCGAAGAAGGTGACCAACAAGGACAAGGAAATCTACGGCATCTGCCTGCGCGGCAAGGCCGGCTGGGGCGAAAACATGGCCTTCCTGACGGCTATGTCGAACTCTTTCGGCGCCCGCTGGTTCGATGAACAGTGGAAGCCGCAGTTCGATCAGCCCGAGTGGAAGGACACGCTGACCTTCTACGTCAACCTTATGAAGGAAGCCGGCCCTCCCGGCGCTTCTTCCAACGGTTTCAACGAAAATCTGGCGCTCTTCCAGACCGGCAAGTGCGGCATGTGGATCGACGCAACGGTTGCTGCTTCGTTCGTAGCCGATCCGAAGCAGTCGCAGGTTGCCGACAAGGTCGGCTTTGCGCTGGCTCCGGACAAGGGCCTCGGCAAGCGCGGCAACTGGCTCTGGGCCTGGAACCTCGCCATCCCGGCAGGCTCGCAGAAGACTGAAGCAGCAGAGAAGTTCATCGCCTGGGCAACGAGCAAGGACTACACCAATCTCGTCGCCGAAAAGGAAGGCTGGCTGAACGCACCTCCCGGCACCCGCACCTCGCTCTATGCGAATGCCGACTACCAGAAGGCCGCTTCGTTTGCGAAGATGACGCTCGACAGCATCAACTCCGCAGACCCGACCAAGCCGACTGTGAAGCCGGTTCCCTATGTTGGCGTCCAGTTCGTGGCGATCCCGGAATTCCAGGGCATTGGTACGGCCGTCGGCCAGCAGTTCTCCGCGGCTCTTGCCGGCCAGATCTCGGTCGACCAGGCTCTGCAGAGCGCGCAGCAGCTGACTACCCGCGAAATGACCAAGGCGGGCTACATCAAGTAAAACCTCCTGAGAACGTACGGAATGTCTGACATTCCGCACCTCTGGGTCGCCGATTGCCCGAACTGCATCGGCGGCCGCTTTTTTCAAAGCTGTTTCTCAGCCGTTTCCGCTTCAGATCAGACCGGTGGTTTGCCATGGCAACGTTTCACACTCGCTCCGCAGCACGTTTTATGATTGCACCGTCCGTGGTGCTGCTCTTCGCGTGGATGATCGTCCCGCTCGCGATGACGATTTACTTCTCCCTGCTGAACTACAATCTGCTCAACCCGGGCATGGAGAGTTTCGTCGGTCTCTTAAACTACCAATACTTCCTCACCGACCCGGCCTTTTTCGCCGCGCTCATCAATACGCTGGTGCTGGTTGCCGGCGTACTTGTCATCACCGTGGTCGGCGGTATTCTCTTTGCACTCCTGCTCGATCAGCCGATTTATGGCCAGGGCATCGTACGCATCCTGGTCATTGCGCCCTTCTTCGTCATGCCGACAGTGGCGGCCCTTGTCTGGAAGAACATGTTCATGAACCCGGTCAACGGTCTCTTCGCCTATATGGCAAAGGCTGTCGGCCTGCAGCCGATCGACTGGCTGGCGACCGTGCCGCTGTTTTCGGTCATCCTGATCGTCGCCTGGCAGTGGCTTCCCTTCGCCACGCTCATCATGCTTACCGCGCTGCAGTCGCTCGATGAAGAGCAGAAGGAAGCCGCCGAAATGGACGGCGCCGGGGCGATCTCGAAATTCATCTACATCATCCTGCCGCATATGGCCCGCGCCATCACGGTGGTGATCCTGATCCAGACGATCTTCCTGCTTTCGGTCTTCGCCGAAATCCTGGTCACCACCAATGGCGGCCCCGGCACGCAGAGCACCAACCTCACCTATCTCGTCTATGCGCAGGCGCTGCTGCAGTTCGATATCGGCGGGGCTTCTGCGGGCGGTATCGTCGCGGTCGTGCTTGCCAATATCGTTGCGATCTTCCTCGTGCGCCTCGTCGGCAAGAATCTGGAGGCTTGAGATGGCTAGAAAGGTTACCACCCAACGCAAGGTCATCATGACCGCGATCGCCTGGGCGCTCGGCATCCTGATCTTCTTCCCGATCCTCTGGACATTCCTGACGAGCTTCAAGTCGGAGGCGGATGCCATCGCCTCGCCGCCGCAGTTCCTGTTCTTCCACTGGACCACGGAGAATTATTCGGAAGTGCAGAGCCGTTCCAACTATCTCAGCCACTTCATGAATTCCGTCGTGATCTCCTTCGGCTCAACGCTGATCGGTCTCATCATCGCCATTCCGGCCGCATGGGCCATGGCCTTTGCGCCGACCAAGCGGACGAAGGACGTGCTGATGTGGATGCTGTCGACGAAGATGATGCCGCCGGTCGGCGCGCTCATCCCGATCTACCTGCTGTTCCGCAATTCCGGCCTGCTCGATACGCGCACCGGCCTGGTGATCGTGCTGACGCTCATCAACCTGCCGATCATCGTCTGGATGCTCTATACCTATTTCAAGGAAATTCCCGGCGAAATCCTCGAAGCCGCCCGCATGGACGGTGCCTCGCTCGTCAAGGAAATCGTCTACGTGCTGACGCCGATGGCCGTGCCCGGCATTGCCTCGACGCTGCTCTTGAACATCATCCTTGCCTGGAACGAAGCCTTCTGGACGCTGAACCTGACGGCCTCCAAGGCCGCACCGCTGACGGCGTTCATCGCTTCCTATTCAAGCCCGGAAGGCCTGTTCTACGCCAAGCTTTCGGCGGCCTCGACCATGGCGATCGCGCCGATCCTCATCCTCGGCTGGTTCAGCCAGAAACAACTTGTCCGCGGCCTGACCTTCGGCGCGGTGAAATAAGATCATAGGGAGAGAAACATGGGCAGCATTACCCTTCAAAAGGTTTCGAAGGTCTTCGGCGAAGCCAAGGTCATCCCTTCGATCGATCTCGATATCAGGGACGGCGAATTCGTCGTCTTCGTCGGCCC
>Ga0102590_1000678_pt1 | contig 66651 bp, 60 predicted proteins | sample AraplaMF_Col_mMF_FD_76859 | JGI IMG/M metagenome (GOLD analysis project Ga0102590, IMG submission 76859) | Arabidopsis root microbial communities from the University of North Carolina, USA - plate scrape MF_Col_mMF | ecosystem: Host-associated > Plants > Roots > Endosphere | place: USA...
GGCCAGCGAAGAATTCGTCAGCCATTCAGCAACACGGTCCAACAAAATGGAGGATACGCTGGATTCGATCGTGCTCATTCTTGGTATTATCCTCATGTCGCACGTCCATCCCGAAACGCAAAAAACAGCCCAAACCTGCCCATTCACGATGGACAGATGGTAAGAAAATCAGGATGTACGAGCGGTATTATCGTGTCAACGATTGCCGACAACCGGCTGTGACACCCGCCAGCTTCCGACCTCCTGGAAACGGGCGAGCAATCTTTGCAAAGCAGTTCATTATCATTTGCCAAAATAGGCACGCTGAAAGTGCGAAACAATGGCATCAGTAAATTTTTTGTGCGTTCCGGTTGCCGGGATCGGCCGCCCCCAATCATTTTGTCTATATCCGGCTCACGAATTCAGGCCGCGGGAGGGTCAGGCGCTGCCAAAGAGGCCGGGTTTTATTTGCTGCGATCATGCATTAGATCAGCGTTCGGATTCACTTTTCGCAAGAGGCACGGCCTTGGACGCAAGCTCTTCCACCTTCGAGACGCTTTCAAAGAAGATTGAGGCCCGTACTGCGCGCGCCGGCATCATCGGCCTCGGTTATGTCGGCCTGCCGCTGGCGATGGCCGTGGCGCGTAGCGGCTTTGCCGTGACCGGCTTCGATATCGATCCGAAGAAGATCGTCGCGCTGGATGCCCGCCGTTCCTATATCGATGCTGTGACGAAAGAGGCGCTGACGGCCGAGATCGATGCGGGGCGGTTCTCCTCGACAACCGATTTTGCCGGCCTTTCGGATTGCGACGTGATCGTCATCTGCGTGCCGACGCCGCTCACCAAACATCGGGATCCCGATCTTTCCTTCGTGGAAGCGACGTCGCGGTCGATCGCCGCCCATCTGCGGCCGGGCCAGCTCATCGTGCTGGAATCGACAACCTATCCCGGAACGACCGATGATATCGTGAAGGTCATTCTCGAAGGGACCGGGCTGAAATCCGGTTCCGACTTCTTCGTCGGCTTCTCGCCGGAGCGTGAGGACCCCGGCAATCAGCATTACCACACTGAGACCATCCCGAAGGTCGTTGCAGGCGACGGCCCGCAAGCCCTGTCGCTGATGAAGTCCTTCTATGGTGCCGCCGTCTCGACCGTAGTCCCGGTCTCCTCCAATGCCACGGCGGAAGCGGTCAAGCTCACCGAAAACATCTTCCGCTCCGTCAACATCGCGCTCGTCAACGAGCTGAAGACAGTCTACGCCGCGATGGGGATCGATGTGTGGGAAGTCATCGACGCAGCCAAGACCAAGCCATTCGGTTATATGCCCTTTTATCCCGGCCCGGGTCTCGGCGGCCACTGCATTCCGATCGACCCTTTCTACCTCACCTGGAAGTCGCGCGAATACGAGCTGCCGACACGTTTCATCGAGCTTGCCGGCGAGATCAATTCGGCGATGCCGCGCTATGTCGTGGGCAAGCTGGCAGAGGCACTGGATATTCGTGCCGGCAAGGCACTCAGCCGCTCACGCGTCCTCGTGCTCGGCCTCGCCTACAAGAAGAATGTTGCCGACATCAGGGAAAGCCCGTCGTTGCGCCTGATCGAAATCATCGAAGAGCGGGGCGGCAAGGCGGATTATCATGACCCCTTCGTCGCGGAGATCCCGTCGACCCGTGAATATCAGGCTCTGAAGGGCCGGAAATCCATCGACCTGACACCGGAAGCCGTTGCCGGGTATGATGCGGTTCTCATTGCGACTGACCATGACATGATCGACTACGCGGCTCTTTCGAAGAGCGCCAAGCTGATTGTCGACACCCGAAACGTCTTAAGCCGGCTCGGCCTCTCGGCCGATCATGTCATCAAGGCGTAACGAGCACGCCGGAAAGCTGCTTGCCGGTGATCTGGCTGGCGGCGACGGCGTAACCGCCAGCTGCGCCGTCGATGAAGTGCATGTGGTCGCGCGACAGCGGCGTCGGCACGAAGCAGGTCATCAGTGCCGATGACTGGCGGTGCAGGCCGTAGCGCGCCACGCCCTTTTCCTGCGCCTGTTTCAACAGCATCTCGATGCGGGCGAGATGTGTGGCGTCGACATCGATTGTCATCTTCAGTCCATCGTCGAATTTGCGGAAATCCGAATTGCCTGAGACGTCCCTCTTGTAGCGGCGCGCGTTGAAATGGGTGAAGGTGATTCCGAATTTATGCAGGAAGACGACCAGGCCGATCTGCAGGAGGATGAAGAGCTTTTGCCGCAGGCGCTTGCCGTCGGGTGCGGTGGCTTTCACCTCGCGATTGATACCCTTCATCGAGAAGGCAAGCTCCGGCCCGTTTTCCGGCACGGGATGCCCGCTGCGGTTCTGTTCCGCGGTGATGGAAACGATGCCGGTAACAAGAGCCTGGAATTCCGGCCCTGGGCCGTCCTCGCCAGGCACTGCGATGATCGAGACGATCTCCCCGTTGCGGGCCTCGATCGGGCTCCAGCGGCAGGAGAGGCCGGTCAGATCCGGCCGGGCGCCGGGTGCGGCCTTCTCGACGCCGTAACGGCCCATCTTCATATTCTTCTCGGCCCATATCGTGCCACCGCCGGAAAACATCGCATAGGTGACATAAGGACTTGCCGAATAACGGGCGACGCGTACGTCGAGACCCTCCGCGCGAATATCCGCGATCGGTACGATGGCGATGCGCAAATCGAGGTCGAGATCTTCCTTCACCCAGACCTGCGTCGCGGCAAGCGCCTTGCGCGCTTCCTTCTCACGCGAAACGGGCAAGGCGATCAACGCGCCGTCGCCGGCAAAGACGAAGGGATAGTCGCCCTTGCCGACGGCATTCAGCACCGCGGAAATGACGCTGGCACCGGCCATGTTGACGTCCTTGTAGCGGCCGCCGGAAATCGCCTTCGTCGAGCCGACGATATCGGCCATCGCCAGCACCCATCCTTCGGGCAGCGGCTGATAGTTGCTCTCATCGGTCACGCCTTCGAAGTCGCTGAAGACAGGCACGTTGGCGAAGAATGCGTCGTTGGACATCTCGTTCATGAGGCTGAGTTTATCACAGACCCGTGTTACCGCTGCAACGGCAATTTGCGTTTCCGGCAATCGACTTACACTGCATCGATATGGTAGCACCGCTGACATATTTTATGATGGACGGGACAAGATGAGCCGCCTCGACAGCTTCATTCGCCGATTGACGGCTCAACGCGATATTCTCAACGCGATCATTGACCTGGTGGAAGAGGTGGAGGGGCCGGTGCTCGAATTTGGCCTCGGCAACGGTCGCACCTACGACCATCTGCGCGAGCATTTTCCCGACCGCCGCATTATCGCCTTCGATTGGGAAATACGTTCCTATTCCGCCTCGACACCGCCGGCCGAAAACATGGTGACTGGCAATATCCGCGACACCGGCCAGGCGTTCCTCGGAATCAATGCTGCGCTCGCGCATGCCGATATCGGCACCGGACATGACGAGATCGATGCCGTCACGCTGACCTGGCTGCCACAGTTGATGGCTGGCGTTCTTACGCGTCACGGCATCGCCGTCAGCGGCTTGCCGCTGGAGCATGCCGAGCTTTTGCCTCTGCCTTTGCCCGACGGCATCAAGGAAGGCCGCTATTTCCTCTACCGCAGGAAATGATCCGCGCTCATGAGGCGCAGGAATAGGGTTTCGCCGAGTGCTCCGCAAATTTTGCCTCGAAGTCGGCCGCGATCTTGTCCAGCGTCACGCTGCCCAGCCGCCGCAGGAGCAGCGCCTGTGCCTCCTTCATCGCGTCCTCGAGGGCGGCATTTACGGCTTGTTCCACAAGGCATGTAGGCTGGTCATCGGCCGGCCCGATCGCGAAAAGATGCGGTTCGCCGATGGCGTTATAGACATCGAGCAGGGTGATTTCCGATAGCGGACGCACCAGCGTCCAGCCTCCGCCATGCCCCTTTTCGGAACGGACATAGCCCTGTGCTCGAAGGCCGGCCATGGTGCGGCGGACGACGACGGGATTGGTGTTCAGCATCTTGCCAATCATTTCAGAGGTCGCCGAATGCTCATGCCGATCCATATGGATCAGCACGTGCAGCATGCGTGAAAGGCGGCTGTCATTGCGCATGAGGTTTCATTCCTGTCGATCGAATGGGCCATTATCACAAGCGGATCGTAACAAGACAAGTAACATGATACTTGACCACTTCATTTCATGTAACTTATGTTGATTCATGATTGAGGCGTCGTCGAAGGAGAGTGCTATGTCATTCGAGGCTATCGTTGTCGGCGGAAATTTCGCCGGCCTGTCCGCGGCAATGCAACTGGCCCGGGCGCTGCGCCGGGTTCTGCTTGTCGATGCGGGGGCGCCGCGCAATCGATTTTCGCCGGCCTCCCATGGCTTCCTGGGCCAGGATGGCCAGACGCCAGCGGCGATCATGCGGGAGGGAAAGCGGCAGCTTGCGCTTTATCCGACCGTCACCATTCGGGACGGGGAGGTTGTTCAGGCGCGTGCCGATGGCGACGAATTCGTCATCGGCATCAGGGGCGGTGGCGAAGAAAGGGCCGCGCGCATCGTCCTGGCAACCGGGATCAGAGATACGCTGCCCGAGATCTCCGGACTGCGGGAGCGATGGGGACACTCCGTGCTGCACTGCCCCTATTGCCACGGCTATGAGGTGAGCGGCGGCAGGCTCGGTGTTCTCGCAAACCATCCGCTTTCAGCACATTCGGCCATGCTGATTCCCGACTGGGGAGAGACAACCTATTTCACCCAAGCGCTATTCGAGCCCGATGAAGAGCAACTCGTGCGGCTGACCGCTCGCGGCGCACGGATCGAGCGCAGCCCCGTCGTGGAATTATTGGGCGATAGTCCCAGGCTTGAGGCCGTTCGCCTCACCGATGGCCGGATCGTGCCGCTCGATGCTGTGTTTGTCGCCCCGAAAACGGCGATGGCCAGTCCGCTTGCCGAGCAACTCGGCTGTGTCTTCGACGACGGTCCGTTTGGTCCTGTCATCCGGACCGGCGATAATAAGGAAACGACCGTCAGGGGTGTCTTTGCCGCCGGCGATGCGGCGAGCGCCATGCACAACGCCACGCTTGCTTCCGCCTCAGGGGTACTTGCTGGTGTGCATTGCCATCAATCGCTGGCGATGCAGTCAGCCGGATAGCTCTTGTTCGGTCTAAGGCAGGAACAGCACGTCATATTGATCGAATGCGCCCGGCAGATCACGGACTTTCATCTCCTTCTCGTGGTCCTCGAAGACCACGAGACAATTCTCGTAGAAGCCGGCGAGCATGCGAATGAAGGCTTTTGTGCCCTCAGGGCCGTAGAAGAGCGGCGTGAACTCCATATAGAGCGGCGCGCGGCGGGCAAGCAGCGGCAGCATCGAGCGACAGGCAACCGGCTCATACCCCTCGATATCCATCCAGACGAGACCGATGGACGCCTGATCGATGCCGAGGTCGTCGAGGATGCCGGTCACGGAGCGCACCGGAACGCTGATCTTCTGGTCGCTGGCGCTCTGGCGGATGGCGCTGCTCTTGCCATGATTGGCGCTGTTTAGAAAGAAGTCGATCTCGCCCTCACCTTCGCCGGCGGCGCAGTTGACGAGGCGTACCACATCCGCGAGCCCATTCTGACGGATGTTCTGTTCCAAAAGGCGGAAATTGCGAGGGTCCGGCTCGACACTGACGATGCCGGCAAATGCCCGAGCGAGCGCAAAATAGATGGTCTGTGTGCCGATATTTCCGCCGATCTCGAGCAACATGCTGTCTTTTCTCAGCAAGCCGCGCTGGCGCAGGATCACGAGCAGCCGATCGACGGCCTCGCGTTCGAAATGGCCCTTCCGGAAGACCTTGCGGCCGATATAGTCGGCGGGCGAAAAGCTCATCAGGTGATCGCCGGCATCGACCGTCATGGAGATGACGCGCGTCCCGATATTTTCAATCAGCAGCCGGCGGCCAAAACGGGTGTTGAAGAAACGCGTGGCCAGCGCATTGCGCGCCTTGCGCAAACGACGCCTCCAATATTTGCCAGTTAGCCACGCTTGGCCGGACATTATTGCTTTTCCTTGAGCGGTTCGGCGGCCTTCTCTCTCGGAATGACATAGACTTTCAAGGGGAGCGCCCGTCCACGCACATTGATTTCGCAGCTTTCGACCGGTTCCAGATCAATGCCGGCGCCTTTTGCGACCGGCTCGGAGATCACGATCGCGGCATTGAGCTCCTTGGCGGCCGTCTCCAGGCGGCTTGCGACATTGACCGTATCGCCGACGGCCGTCAGGCTGCGTACCCGCCCATAGCCCATCGTGCCGACGACTGCCGGGCCGGCATGGATGCCGATGACGATTTGCAGCGGCAAAGGCAGTTCGTCGGAAAGTTCGGCGGCGAGTTTTTCCACCTCGGCAGCAATCGCGGTTGCGGCCGCGACAGCCTGCCGGCAGCCTTCCTCTGGCGTGGTGTTGAGGCCGAAGAGTGCCATGGCGCCGTCGCCGATGAATTTGTCGAGCTGTCCGCCGGCTTGTTCCACCGCCTTGCCGACGATCCCGAAATAGCGGTTGAGCAGGAAGACGACGTCGAAGGGCAGGCGGGTCTCGGTCAGCGTCGTGAAATGACGCATGTCACAGAAGAGTACGGCGATGTCGCGCTCGCGGCCGGGGCTGGTTTCCTGGCTATTGGCGGGGAGGGCCGCTTCTGTCTGCGGCACGAGCAGTGGCGCGACGGTCAAGTCCTTGTCCGGGCGGAGCTGACAGGCGAGGCGTACATCGGCTGCCGCATTGATGCGCTTCAGCGTCGTTTGCTCCAGCTTGTCGGGTGGCGGCAGGGTCCAATAATCGCTGAGAATCTGGACCCGGCACGTGGAGCACTGACCCTTGCCACCACAAACCGAATAGTGTGGCAGGCCGCCGAGCCTGCTTGCCTCCAGGACTGTAAAGCCCCGTGGCACACGAACCGTCTCGCCGCCGGGATAGTGAACGGCGACCTGGGTCGCCCGCTCTTTCAACCTGCGGCGCGCCCGTGCCAGAATGACGAGGGCAAGCGCTGCGGAGAAACTGCCGAAGAGCCCGGCGCGGATCTTCGCGATTTCCTCACGCGCCTCGGGATCGTTGTAGTAGCGGGTATTGATTGTTTCTTCGTAGTGGTCGGATTCCGACTGGACGTAGGAGGGATCGGACAGCGTGCGGCCCATCTCGACGAAACCGAGCAGCGCCAGCACCGGCAGGAGAATGGCGATGGCCAGAAGCAGCGACGAGGAATTGACGTACCACGACCGGTAGCGCAGCCAGAAATGGATGCCGATACAGCCGTGGATCCATACGGCAAGCAGTGCGAAAGTCTGGCGTACACCGTCCTTCGGCGAGTTGATCCAGAGCGTGCGGACGATCGTCTCGTAATTGTCGCTATAGCTGTAGAGCGCATGAACGATGCGTGTGCCGATAACATGGTCGATGAGCAGAAGCGGAATCAGAAGGCCGAGAACGATTTGCGCCATCTCGTTCTTCGGCATGATGAGGCTGCGGCGCATATAGAGCCCACGTAGCACCAGCGTCAGATGGACCAGGACCGAGCCGTAGAAGAGCAGAGTGCCGAGCGGATTGCGCCAGATCGCCAGAAACAGTCGGCGCGCATCGTCGGCTGCCGTCAGCGAAACGAGCCCCAAGGCATGGTTTGACATATGCAGGATGATGAAGACGAACATCACAAGGCCGGAACCGAGTCTGGCCTTCCTGATCGTACGTTCCGAAAAAATCCCTGTGGCCCAGACCGTGGTCATCAATTCCTGTTCTTGAAGCTCAAATCGCAAATGCACTAGAGAAGACGAAAAAGGGCGGAATTATCGTCTCGTCTACTCACGATCGCTTCGGTATGCCTGCCTGTATCGTTCAAGGATAGTGACAATAGCGGAAATTTTCGCTTACGGCGTGAGCGCCGATTGGAAACACACTGTCATACGCGGAGTGTCGCGATGAGGATCGCTTTCTACGCGCCGATGAAATCGCCTGATCATCCGGTGCCGTCAGGTGACCGCTTGATGGCGCAGCTGTTGATCCGGGCGCTGGAAATGGCCGGGCATTCAGTCGAGGTCGTGTCTCAATTCCGCATCCATGCCGGCACGCCGGAAGCGGCGGCCGAAGCGCTGCCGAGGGCCGGGGAGGAGCTCCAGCGGCTTCGGCACAAATGGCGGGACGAGCCGAAGCCGGAACTCTGGTTCTGCTATCATCCTTACTACAAGTCCCCCGATCTCTTCGGACCGGCGATCGCTGCGGAATTCACCATTCCCTATGTGACCGCCGAAGCCTCCTATTCGCGCAAGCGCGACGCGATGGGCTGGGCATTGTTTCAGAAGCCGGTCGGCGAGGCGATCCGTCAGGCGGCGGTCAATATCGCCTTTACCGAACGCGACCGGAAGGGATTGGAAGACGTCTTTCCCGAAGCGCGTATTGCCGGAGTAAAACCTTTCATCGACACGGTGCTCTTCGAAGCGGCAACGCCTGCTCCCGTTCCGCAACGCTTGGCGAGCGTGGCGATGATGCGGGCCGGTGACAAGATGGAGAGCTACACGATGCTCGCTGCGGCACTGCGCAAGATCGAGGATCGGCCCTGGACGCTCGGCATCATTGGCGACGGTCCGTCAAGAGCTGAGGTGGAGGCGCTGTTTGCGGGCTTTGCCCCCGGTCGTATCGACTGGCTCGGCCAGAGGGAGCCGGAAGAGATAGCTGACCTGCTTTCGAAGAGCGGCATCTATGTCTGGCCGGGCTGCGGTGAAGCCTATGGACTTGCCTATCTCGAAGCGCAGGCGGCAGGGCTTCCCGTCGTGGCGCAGGAAACTGCCGGGGTGCCTGCCGTGGTGGAGGCTGACGTGACCGGGCTATTGACGCCTGCTGGCAATGTGGAAGCCTATGCGCTCGCTGTTGCCGGACTGCTGGATGACCGGACGCGCCGTGACGCCATGGCAGCTGCCGCCCGACGCTTTGTTATCGAAGAGCGTTCGCTTGCCGGCGCATCACATGAACTGGATTTGATCCTCAACCATGCAGGAGCAGCACATGATCGATAGCACCCTCCGCGAGCCGTTGTATCGGGAGCTGGAGCGCTGGCGCGACGCTGGCCGCGTCGCACGGCTCTGGCTGCGGGATGATGATGCGATCGAGCCGACGGCGGCGCTCGAGCGACTGCTTGGAGAGACGAGAAACTACGGCATCCCCCTCACGCTCGCTGTCATTCCGGCCTTTACCGGCATGCCACTCGCTCAGAGGCTTGCGGATGAGGCACATGTCAGCGTGGCAGTTCACGGCTGGGCCCATCACAATCATTCCGGACCTGACGACAAGAAGCAGGAACTCGGCGGATCACGGCTGGAAGAAACCATCCTCGGCGAGCTCTACGAAGGTTTCCTGAAGCTGAGGGATCTCTACCCCGCGCGCTTCCTGACAATGCTGGTTCCGCCCTGGAACCGGATAGACAAGGGTCTCATTCCCAAACTGCCGGCGCTTGGCTTCGAATCCCTTTCCACTTACGGACGCGCCAAGGGAGAAAGTCCGATCGCCATCGTCAACTCCCATGTCGATCTCATGGACTGGCACGGCACCCGCGGCGGGCGGCCGATCGCAGAGTTGATCGGCGAACTGGTCGCGGAGTTGCAGGATCGGTTCGAGGGCGGCAACGAGCCCATCGGCGTGCTTGCACATCATCTGGTGCATGACGCGGCGGCCTGGGATTTCCTCGGCGAACTTTTCGAGGCGACGGCAGGCCATCCCGCGGTGGAATGGGTCTCTGCCACCGCACTCGTGCGGGATCAGATGTCGACGACCTGATTGTCGCGGGCAGCGAAGGCGCCGGCAAAGGCGGCCTGCGCCTCGCTTTCCATGACGGCAAGCTGCTCATCGGTGCGCGAAGGCGCATGATGGAATAGGGCGAAGCGCTTAGCGCCCGCCATCTTTGCAAGTTCAGTGCCGTGCTGCCACGTGGAGTGGCCGAAGCCCTTGAAGCGCTGCATCTCGTCTTCATTGTAGGTGCAGTCGTAGACCACGAGATCGGCGTCCTTCATCATCTCGAGCGCCACCGGATCGTAGGTGCCCGGAATGTGCTCGATGTCGTAGATCAGCGACACTATGCGGCCCTTCCAGTTGATGCGATATCCGATCGCGCCGCCTGGATGGTTCAGCATGTAGGTCTGCATTTCGACGCCTGCATGCGGCGTCAGCGTCTGGCCCGCATGGAAATCGCGGAAGTTCATCGTCGCCTGGCAAATATCGGTCTTTACCGGAAACCAGGGCGGGCTGATGAACTGCTCGACCATCTCGCGCGTGCTCATCTTGCCGTCCAGATGGCCGGACCAGATGTTGACGTTGATCGAAGGGTAGTAAATCGCCTTGAAGAAGGGCAGGCCGATGATGTGATCGTAATGGCAGTGGCTGAAGAAGAGATCGACATCGCGGACTTCGTCAGCAATGAGCGAGAGGCCGGCCTCGCGCAGTCCAGAGCCCGCGTCGAACAGCATCCGGTGCTCGCCGCAGCGAATTTCAATGCAGGAGGTGTTGCCTCCATATCGGTCGAATTCCGGGCCTGATACGGGGATGCTTCCCCGAACGCCCCAAAATTTCACCTGAAACAGATCGTTACTCATTTTCCTTCAAACCAGCTTTCCCGCTTCGTCATCGTAATCACCATCGATCCCGATGCGAAGCTGCAGAATTCCACGGGTTTGCCTATATCCCCTCGCACTCTTCTAACGGCTAGCCGAAGAAGAAGTAGATTTTCCTAAGCAATCGGCTTTTGGCTCAGAATGCAAGCCGGTATGGTTCGTTTTCAGTAAACGTCCCGGCACATGCGAGGTTGCGACATCTCCCGCGGATCATGCATCTTAAATGGTTGCGTGCGACCGAAAATGCAAATTCGTTGCTTTTGGGCATGCTGAAGCCGCGAAACGGCATGAAAAAAACTGCGTTGAAGATGGCCGGTGGCAAAGCGCGGTTACGGGAGGGCTGCCTTTTAATCGTGGATCCCGCATGAATCGCCAACTCCGCTTGTTCAAAAGGTATTGTCACAAAACTGAAATATATCTGTCGCATAGCTGTCATCCGGGGTGCCTAAATGTCGCCATACTTTCTTTAAAGCGACATTTGGTCTTCCCATGAACGCCCCTTCAATTCGATTGTCCTCTGCCGTTGCCGCGGCGGGTCTGGAATTGAGCTACGGGCCGACGCAGATCCTCAAAGGCATTGATTTTAGCCTGGAAAAGGGCAAGACGCTGGCGCTGCTCGGGCCTTCGGGCTGCGGCAAGACAACGCTTTTGCGGCTGGTCGCCGGGTTGCTTGTGCCGACCAGGGGTTCCGTTTCAATTGCCGGCACGACAGTTGCCGACGGTTCGACCGGTGCCTTCGTTCCGCCGGAGCGGCGCGGGCTTGGCATGGTCTTTCAGGACTATGCGCTCTGGCCGCATCTGACGGTCGGCGGCAATGTTTCTTTTCCGTTGGAAATGCGTGGCATCGGGAAAGCCGAGCGTCACGAGAGGACGATGCGGTCACTCGAGCGCGTCGGGCTTGCTGCCTACGCAGACAGGCGACCGAGCGATCTTTCCGGCGGCCAGCAACAGCGCGTGGCAATTGCGCGCGCCATCGTGGCCGAACCGCAGCTCATCCTCTTCGACGAACCGCTTTCCAATCTTGATCGCGAACTGCGCGAAAACATGGTGGGTGAACTTGCCGAACTCATCTCCACGCTCGGCCTGACGGCAATCTATGTGACGCATGATCATAGCGAGGCACTGACGCTTGCCGATGAGGTCGCAGTCATGCGCTCCGGCCTGATCGAGCAGCTGGCGTCGCCCGATGATCTGATCGAGCGTCCGGCAACGCCCGAGGTCGCCGACTTCCTGCGGCTTGGCTGCCTTGCGGATATCGAGCGGCGCGGTACGGCCTGGTATTTCAAGGGTAGCGATATTGTGCTGACCGAGGCTGCGGGCATCGCCGGCAACAGCGCCCGCGTGTTGCTCCCGGTCGCCTCCATCTCGGCCGGCAAAGTCTCTGCTGGTCGCCTTGCCGCCACTGTGCTGCGCTCGCAGTTTCGCGGCGACGGGCACCTGGCGAGCGTTTCGCTCTCCGGCCTGCCCGGCCTGGAATTACAGGTGCTTAGCCGCGTGAAGCTTCGTGCCGGCGAGGTAATCGGCCTTGAGATCGACGCCGCACAGATCCGCTGGTTTCAGCGGGAAATACACCAATCCATAGAGGAGAAATTGGAACATGTTTAAGTCATTGAAGAGCATCACTTTTGGCGTTGTCGCCGTAGCCCTGATGGCCGGCGTCGCCCATGCCGATGTCACCGTTTACACCGCTGGCCCGCAGAGCCTGATCGACAAGCTGTCGGCTGGCTTTACCAAGCAGACCGGCGTCAAGGTCAATGTTTTCCAGGCAACGACCGGCAAGGTCATGGCGCGTATCGAAGCCGAAGCCGCTAACCCGGTTGTCGACGTCGTCATCTCGGCTTCCTGGGATACGGCAAACGACTTCGCCAAGCGCGGCTGGCTTGTCAACTATGCAAGCCCGAACGCTGCCAAGGTGCCGGACTTCCTGAAGTCCGAAGGCGCTGTTGCACAGGGCATCTCGGCTCTCGGCATCGTCTGGAACACCAAGAGCGGCACGCCGAAGCCGTCCGAATGGGCTGACCTCGCAAAGCCGGAATACAAGGATCTCGTCAACATACCGGACCCTGCGCAGTCCGGTTCGTCCTTCGAGCTGACTGCGGCCCTCGCCGGCCAGGACGACTGGAAGCTCTTCAAGGCTCTGCAGGCTAACGGCGCCATCATTGCCGGTGCAAATGCCGATGCCCTGAACCCGGTTCTGCAGGGCGCAAAGGCCGTCGTCTTCGGCGCCGTCGACTACATCGCTCTTGCCGCCCAGAAGAAGGGCGAGAATATCGAAGTCGTGTTCCCGAAGTCCGGTACGGTCATCGCACCGCGCCCGGCCATGATCATGAACTGGTCGAAGAACCAGGACGACGCCAAGAAGTTCATCGACTACATGCTCTCCGACGAAGGGCAGGGGCTTGTTGCCGGCGAAATGCTGATGCCATCGCGCACCGACATTGCCGCCAGCCGTCCGCTGATCGGCGACCTGACGCTCCTGAAGTATGACACGGCTGCTGTCTACGGCAAGCGCAAGGAAACGCTGAAGGCTTTCGGCGAGCTCTATGGCGCCAAGTAAGGTCTGAACGAATGAGGGGAAACGGCATCGGCGGCACGGCTCCGGCCGCCTGGCTTGCAACAGCGGGTCTGGTTCTCGTCGTTGCCGTTCCCTTCATTGCGGTGGTGCTGCAAGGAATCTTCCCCGAACTCGGACAGGGCTCGTTTGCGAGCCCTTTCTCCTCTCTCTATGCGACCCTCGCCGACAGTTCGCTGATCCGCATGGGCGGCAATACCATCCTGCTCGGCGTTTGCGTGGTGTTCGCCTCGGCACTGGTTGCCGTACCGCTCGGTGTTTTCCGCGCTCTCTACAGGGTTCCATTCGCGCCTCTCTGGGACGTGCTCTTGCTTGTGCCCTTCATGATCCCGCCTTATATTGCGACACTCGGCTGGATCATGACCCTGCAGCCGCGCGGTTATCTGCAGCAGCTTGCCGGCTTCAATCTGGCGCCCTTCCTGTTTTCGATTTTCGGCATGACGCTGGTCATGGCCTTCAACACTTTCCCGGTGGTCTATTTTGCCGTGTCGCGCACCGTCGAAGCCGTCGGCGCACGTTACGCCGATGTCGGTCGTGTCTTCGGCGCCTCGCCGGCACGCGCCTTCTGGCGCATCACGCTGCCACTCTCGGCCCCAGGCCTGACCGCGAGCCTGATGCTGGTCTTCGCCGCCGCGATCGAGGAATATGGCACGCCGGCAGCGCTCGGCCGACGCGCCGGGTTTCAGGTACTGGTAACCGGCATCGACCTTCGCGTCACCGACTGGCCGATCGATCTGCCGGGCGCGGCCATCCTGTCGCTCGTGCTGGTCGCCATGTCGCTGATCACCTTCCTCCTGCAGCGCTGGATCCTCGCGCGCCGCTCGTATCAGACGGTCGGCGGCAAGCCGACGGCGAAGGACAAGCGCCCACTTGGCGCGCTGAAAGCGCCCGTGATGATCGCGTTCACGGTCGTCGCCTTCCTTGCAACCGGTGTGCCGTTGCTGGCCATCCTCGCGACAGCGTTGGCACGGACCATCTCAGGCGGTCTCGCTTTCGACAATGTCAGCCTCGACAATTTCATGGCGGTCTTCGGCAATAGCGCCGGCGCCGTCACGGCACTGATCAACAGCTTCTCGCTCGGCATCGGTACGGCGCTGATAACGGGCCTGATCGGTGTGACGGCCGCCTATACCGTGGTGAAGACGAAGATTTCAGGCCGCTTGGCGATCGACGTGATGACCATCCTGCCGAATGCCCTGCCGGGTATCGTCGTTGCTGTCGGCCTCATCCTCGCTTGGAATATGCCGGGCCTGCCGTTTACCCCCTATAATACCGCTTTCATTCTGCTTCTTGCCTATTGCTGCATCCTGCTGCCACAGCCGGTTCGCTACACCACGGCCGCCTTCCAGCAGATCGGCGACAATCTGGAGGCAGCAGCCCGCGTCTGCGGCGCCAGCGGCGTCACAGCCTTCCGCCGCATTCTGCTGCCGCTCGTCTTTCCGAGCCTTGCTTCCTCGATGCTGCTTGTGTTTGCGCTTGCCTCGCGTGAGCTGGTTGCTTCCGTCGTCGTCGCACCGGTTGGCATGCAGACGATCGCGACCTTCATCTGGCGCCAGTTCGAGCAGGGCTCCATCGGCCTCGGCATGGCGATGGCTTTCATCGCCATCTGCATCACGACATTGCTGCCGTTGATTCTGATGGGGCTGATGCGGCGTGGTAATATGGTCGCCGATTGAGGCGTCCTCTAAATTGAAATGTTCTTGTTTCCCGCCGAGATTGCTGAGATAATTTCTTCAGGCAATCTTTGGAGTAAACATGTCTCCAGTCACGGAGATCCTTATAGGCCTCTCGGTCGTTTTCGTCCTGATCGTCGCATTTGCCGTATTCTTGTCTTGGAATCCTCCCTGGTGGGCTCGCCTTCGCTTTCGAGGGCGTTTCGTTCGTGGCCAAGCCGAAGGCGGCATCGGGGTAAGCTTTGATCTCGATGATGGAGGCGATGGTGGTGGCGACGGAGGAGGCGACTAACCTCAGAGCGATGCCGTAATCCCACCATCCACCATCAGCATATGGCCGTTGACGAAGGACGACGCGTCCGACGCCAGGAAGACGGCCGCACCTACCAACTCTTCCACGTTGCCCCACCGGCCAGCTGGCGTACGCGTCTCGAGCCAGGCGGAAAATTTCGGATCGTCGACAAGCGCCTGGTTGAGCGGCGTCTTGAAATAGCCTGGCGCGATGGCGTTGACCTGCAGGCCATGCTTTGCCCAGTCCGTCGCCATGCCGCGGGTCAGGTTGCGAACAGCGCCCTTGGTTGCGGTATAGGGTGCGATATTCGGGCGGGCGAGTTCCGCCTGCACCGAGGCTATGTTGATGATTTTGCCGCGGCCGCGGCTGATCATCGCCTGTGCTACTGGCTGGCTGACATAGAAGATGCTGGAAACATTGGTTCGGAACAGTTCGTCCCACTTTTCGACCGGAAATTCCTCCAGCGGCGTCCGAAACTGCATGCCGGCATTGTTGATCAGGATATCGATCGGACCGATCTCCGCCTCGATATAAGCAATGGCGGTTCTGCTGGCCTCGGCATCCGTCACATCGAAAGCGGCGCTGACGGCGTGGCGTTTCCTTTCGCGGATCGTCTCGGCAGCCGCCTCCGCTTTCTGGGCGTTTCGGCCATTGATGATGACGGAGGCGCCATGCTCGGCAAGGCCGAGCGCCAGTGCATAGCCGATGCCCTGGCTGGAGCCTGTCACCAGCGCACGACGGCCGGAAAGATCGAAGAGCGGAAAGGTCACGGGATCACTCCTGAAATCAACACCCCTGCATAGCCGGTTTTACAGCTTTGACGCAAAGGCGATCAGCTTGTCCCTAGACGTTTGATGTTGCCAACGAGTTCTGTTGTAAGCCGCAGTGACGCGGCAGTCGCCATGACCATCTGTGGGAGGACCAGCCATTCAAGTGTCCAGGCCGCCCCCGAGCGTTCCTGCTCATGAACGAGCGAATGGTGGACGGCGGAAAGCTGCGTCGCATTAAAGCGGGCAAGTGCCACCAGCGTTTCGGCGGCGACCGGATTCTGTTTGTGCGCCATTGCCGAGGAGGCGCCGCCGCCCGCAAGCTCGATTTCGCCGCCAGCTTCGGCAAGCAATGCGATGTCCTGACCGAATTTCCCGAGGCTGCCTGAAATCAGCGAATAGAGATTGGCGAGATCGGCGATGCGGGCACGCTGGCTCTGCCATTGCGGTTCGTCTGATAGCCCCAGTTCCTGCGCCAACGAACTGCGCACGGTAGCGGCTTCGGCGCCGAGTTTTTCGAGAGTACCGGCAGCACCGCCGAACTGGACCGGGAAGACCTGCTCCGTCAGCCGGTCGCGGTAGGTCTCCAGCGGGACCCGCCAGGCGGCGATACGGTCGGCGGCGGTGATGGGGATGGCGGCCTGCATGCGCGTATGGCCCATCAGGCGATTGGTGCCGAATTGTCGTTCGAGTGCTGCCATTCTACTGACGATGGCATGCAGACGCCCACCAAAGAGGAAGGTCACGGATTTCAGCCGCAGCATCAGGCTGGTATCGATGACATCCTGGCTGGTGGCGCCGAAATGCACATGCTCGGCGGCCTCACCACCGACTGCTTTCCTGAGTTGCCGGACGAGATCGGGAATGACGACGCCGTCCTTCGCTGTCGCCGTCTTCAGGCTGGCAATATCAGGCGTTAAAACGGCACAGGCCTCGCGGATCCTTCGGGCCGCCTCGGCCGGGATGATGCCATGCACCGCTTCAGCGCGCGCAAGTGCCGCCTCGAAAGACAGCATTGCCCTGACATCAGCGTCGGCTGAGAAATAGGTTGCAATTTCAGCGTCGCCGAGCAGGCCGGACAGGAAGGGATGGTCGAAGGGGGAGGTTGTCATGGAGCGTCCCGTTTCATTGCAATCCTCTTCCGCCAGCCGGTGCCCTCTCCCCTGGAGAAGAGGATAGGGTGAGGGGACGCTACTTGTACTGAGCCTTGCTCGCAAGCCGGCTCAGATATCCAGGAATACCGTCTCCTTCGGTCCCTGCAGATAGATGTCGAAGCTGAGCTTGGCATCGTCGCGGGTGGCGATCAGCGTAGCTACGCGCTCCCGGTGTTCGATCCGGGACAGGATCGGATCGCCGGCATTGGCTTCCTGCTCCTCCGGAAAATACATGCGTGTATGCAGGCCAATATTGATGCCGCGAGCGACGATCCAGAAGGTGATGTGCGGCGCCATCTTGCGGCCGTCCTTGAAGGGAATCTTGCCGGGCTTGATGGTGTCGAAACTGTAGAGGCCGTCTTCTGCGCGGGTAGGGCAGCGGCCCCAGCCGGTGAAATTCGGGTCGGCCGTGCCGCGCATTTCCGAGGGACTGTTGTAGAGGCCGGCACTGTCTGCCTGCCAGATCTCGATGACGGCATCGCGAACGAGGGCGCCGGCGCCATCGAAGATACGGCCGCTGACGGTGATGCGCTCACCGAGCGTCTTGTCATTGACCATCTGCGTGCCGAGGTCGGTATCATAGACGCCGGTGATGTCGCAGAAATTCGGCGTCAGGCCGATATGCACATAGGGGCCGGCGGTCTGGGACGGGGTTTCCTTGAGATAGCCGAGTTCCTGCATGTCAGTTCCCCTCCAGCTTGTTTTCGAACATGGTCGAGCGACGGCCGCGCAGCACGATATCGAACTTGTAGGCGCGGCTGTCCATCGGGATCGTGTTACCCCAGTCGAGCGGGGCAATGAGCTGCTCGATAGCCGCCTTGTCGGGGATGGTGCCGACGATTGGACATTTCCAGATCATCGGGTCACCCTCGAAATACATCTGGGTAATCAGGCGCTGCGAGAAGCCGTGGCCGAAGATCGAGAAATGGATATGGGCCGGGCGCCAGTCGTTGACACCGTTCGGCCAGGGATAGGCACCGGGTCGTACGGTGCGGAAGAAATAGCGGCCTTCCTCGTCGGTGACAAACCGACCGCAGCCGCCGAAATTCGGGTCGATGGCGGCGAGATAGGTTTCCTTCTTGTGGCGGTAGCGGCCGCCGGCATTGGCCTGCCAGAACTCTACGAGAACGCCCGATTGCGGACGGCCGCGCTCATCGAGTACGCGACCGTGGACGATGATACGTTCGCCGATCGCGCTTTCGCCGGGTCGCGCGAAATTGTGGATCAGGTCGTTATCCATCTCGCCGATCATCGACTGGCCGAAGACGGGACCCGTGATCTCAGAAATCGTGCCATCAAGCGATAGCAGCGCGCGCTGCGGTGCGCGCAGAACGGATGTCTTGTAGCCCGGTGTATAGGCCGGTGAATGCCAGGCGCGGTCACGAGCGAAGAAGGCTCCGGTTTCTGGCTTGCGGTTCGGTAAGTCCGACATTCTCTCTCCCTCAGGCCACCTTGCCGGCGTCCATCTGCTCGAAAACCTGTTTGGCGATCTTGATCGCGTGATTGGCGGCTGGCACGCCGGCATAGATTGCCACATGCAAGAGCGCCTCGCGAATATCCTCCCGAGAGGCGCCGGTATTGACGGTAGCGCGCACATGCATCGCCACTTCGTCGTCCTGGCCGAGCGCGGCAAGCAGCGCGATCGTGATCATCGAGCGCTCACGCTTCGTCAGTTCAGGTCGCGACCAGACGTGACCCCAGGCCGCTTCGGTGATCAGTTCCTGGAACGGCCTGTCGAATTCGGTCGAGGCCGCCTGGGCGCGATCGACATGGGCATCGCCGAGAACGGAGCGACGAGTCGCCATTCCCTGTTGATAGCGTTCGGACGCGGTGTCGCTCATGGGCCTTTTTCTCCAATCGATGACAGGAAGGCACGAATGATCGCCGTCAGCGCTTCCGGCTGCTCGACCGGCGGAATGTGGGCGCAGTCCTTGATGACTTCGTAGCGTGCATCGGGGATCAGCCTGGCGGTGGACAGCACCAGATCCGGCGGCGTCGAGCCATCCTGATCGCCGACGACACAGATGGTCGGCACCTTGATCTTGGCCGCCGCCTCGGTGAAATCGGCGTCGCGGATCGCCGCGCAGGTTGCATTGTAACCTTCCACCGGCTGGCGGATCAGCATGTTGCAATAGCCGGCATAGGCGATGTTTTCCGGTCGGCGGAAAGCCGGTGTGAACCAGCGCTCCATGACCATGTCGACGATGCTCGCGATGCCGCTTTTCTCGACCGCGGCGATGCGGTTGTTCCAGCTTTCGGCCGTGCCGATCTTGTGGGCGGTGTCGCAAAGGATGAGCGCTTTCACCAGATCCGGACGACGCTGATAGAGCGACTGGGCAATCAGGCCGCCGACTGAAAGGCCGCAGATAACGGCATCCTTCACCGACAGCAGATCGAGCAGCCCGGCAAGATCCGTCGCATGGTCCTCCATGGAATAGGGCACCTGGCCGACATCCGAAAGGCCGTGGCCGCGCATGTCATAGAGGATGATGGCAAAATCGCCGGCAAGACGCACGATCACATCGCGCCAGATCCGAAAGTCCGTGCCGAGCGAATTGGCAAACACGATGACCGGCCTGTCCGCCGGCGCACCGATGAGCTGGTAGTGGATCGTTACGTCGTTGATACTGGCGAATTGCACTTTAAATCTCCTCCCCACCCAATTTGATGAGTTGATTCGGTTAAGTAAAATGATATTTTTCGGCTTTTCGATAACCTATGAGTTATGAAATTTATGATCGATAGTCGTATCAAGTTTCGCCATCTGCAGACCTTTGTCGAGGTGGCGCGGCAGAAAAGCGTTATGAAGGCGGCTGAACTCCTGCATGTCAGCCAGCCGGCGGTGACGAAGACGATCCGCGAGCTCGAGCTGGCACTTGGCGTCAGTGTTTTCGAGCGTGACGGACGCGGGATCCGGATCACGCGTTATGGCGAGGTCTTCCTGCGCCATGCCGGCGCTGCGCTGACAGCGCTGCGGCAAGGGCTCGATTCCGTCTCGCAGGAGCAGTTCGGCGATGCTCCGCCAATCCGCATCGGCGCGCTGCCGACTGTCTCGACGCGCATCATGCCGCGGGCAATGGATCTGTTCTTGAAGGAAAATACCTGGAGCCGGGTGAAGATCGTCACCGGTGACAATACGGTGCTCCTTGAGCAGCTGCGTGTCGGCGATCTCGATCTCGTCGTCGGTCGTCTCGCGGGAGCAGAGAGGATGGCCGGCTTCTCGTTCGAGCATCTTTATTCCGAGCAAGTGGTCTTTGCCGTGCGCACCGGCCATCCGCTGCTTGGCGCCGGCAAATCGTTCTTCGCCGAACTCGGCCGCTATACGCTTCTCATGCCGACCCGCGGTTCGATCATCAGGCCGGTGGTCGAAAATTTCCTGATCGCCAATGGTGTCGCCAGCCTGCCGAGCCAGATCGAGACTGTTTCCGATGCCTTCGGCCGCGCTTTCGTGCGCGATAGCGACGCAATCTGGATCATTTCCAACGGCGTGGTTGCGCGGGATTTTGCCGACGGCGTGCTTGTCGCCTTGCCGGTCGATACGAGCGAGACGAAGGGTCCCGTTGGATTGACGGTGCGTACCGATTCCGTCCCCTCGCTGCCGCTGTCGATCCTCATGCAGACGATCCGTGAGGCAGCGCTGGAAATTTCGGGGCAGCCTGCACCTGCGCACTAACCTTCAAGACAACTGCCGCCTTTGTTCGTAGACTTCGCTCCTGGCTATCCGAGGAGACGGCAAAATGAAAACAGGCTTCATCGGTCTCGGCGTGATGGGTACGCCGATGGCGCTCAATCTCGCGCGGGCAGGTACCGATCTCATCGTCTGGAATCGTTCGCCGGAAAGCGCTGACACGCTACGGACAGCGGGCGCCGAAGTGGCCGCGGATGTCGACGAAGTGTTTACGACAGCCCGGACCGTCATCCTGATGCTTGCAACGGCAGCGGTGATCGACACGGTTCTCGGGCGCGGTACACCAGGTTTTGTCGAACGGGTAGCCGGACATGTCGTCATCCATATGGGGACCACCGCGCCCGAATATTCGAAAGCGCTCGAGGCGGATATTCGTGCCGCCGGCGGCCATTATGTCGAGGCGCCTGTTTCAGGCTCGCGCCGGCCGGCGGAGGAAGGCCAGCTTGTGGTCATGCTTGCGGGAGATGCGGACGTCGTCGAAGAGGTTCGTCCGCTTTTGAAGCCCATGTGCAGGGAAACGGTTGTCTGCGGCGCCGTGCCGAATGCGCTCCTGATGAAGCTTGCCGTCAATATATTTCTGATCACGACGGTCACAGGGCTCGCCGAAGCGGCGCACTTTGCCGCCCGACAGGGATTGGACATGGGGCTTTTCAAAGCTGTCGTCGATGCCGGCCAGATGGCGAGCGGCATATCGCGGATCAAGAGCGGCAAGCTGGTGGAGCGGGACTTCTCAGTGCAGGCGGCGATCTCCGACGCGCTGAAAAACAATCGTCTGGTCGCCGAAGCGGCTCGGCATGCGGGCATTGCTTCGCCGCTGCTCGATGCTTGCCATGCCCTCTACGCGGAAACCGAAAGCCTGGGTTTCGGGCGTGAGGATATGGCGGCCGTCATCCGCGCGCTTGAAGCGCGAACCGAGGCAATCAGCCTGCCTTTCGGGGATTGACGCCACACCGCTCTGGCCTTTCGCGTCATGCTGACGCAATCTTGTCTGTGCACAGAGCGGCTTTTGAAGTTGGACGGTTAAATGCGCGTCTTGCTGGCGGAAGATGAACCGGAAATGGCTGCCGTGCTGGTGGCGGCGCTCCGCAACAACAATATCATCACGGACCACGTTTCCACGATCGAAGCGGCTGAAGAGGCCGTACGGCTGAACAGCTATGATGCCCTGCTGCTTGACCGCAGCCTGCCTGACGGCGACGGGCTGGAGCTGATCGCCGACGCGCGCCGCATCCAGCCGGCCGTTCCCGTCATCATGCTGACGGCGCGCGGCGATCTGAAGGACCGGATAGAAGGTCTCGATCTCGGTGCTGACGACTATCTCGCCAAACCCTTCGCCGTCGAGGAGCTGATGGCGCGTTTGCGCGCCATTCTGCGCCGTCCGGGGAATATCGAGATCGAGAGCCTATGCCTCGGCCGGTTACATTTCGACCTCCGGAACCGCGAGGCCCGCGTCGGCGAGGTAGCGCTCGAACTGCCTCGCCGCGAATTGCTGGTGCTGGAAGCGCTGATGCGCCGGGCCGGCCGCACGGTGGAGCGCTCAAGCCTCGAGGAAGCGGTCTATGGCATGGACGATGAGATCCAGTCCAACGCGCTGGATGCGCATGTCTCGCGGGTGCGCCGCAAGCTCGATGCTGCGGGCGCCGGTGTCGAGATCCATACGATTCGTGGTGTCGGTTACCTGATCCGGCAGGCCCGGCCATGAAGAAGATGAAGTTCTATTCGCTGAAATGGAGGCTGATCCGTCGGCTGGTGGCGCTGCAGGCCGCGACCCTGGTGCTGATCGCGATCGCCTTTGCCTTCGTCTTCTGGATTTCGGGCATGAGCGGCATTTTCGCACCCGATGAACATGCAATCGATGCCGTTTCGGAATCGATTGCCTGGAACGCCGACGGTTCGATGCGTATCATCAACACCGACGATCTGGGTTACCAGCGCGACAAGGCGGCCGACTTCTGGTTTCTGGTGCGCGATCAGCAGGGTCGCATGGTCAGCGAAGGCAATGTGCCGGCGCAATATCTCGCCATCGCCGCGTCGGGTAGCGATATCGCCGAAGCCCGTTTCAATGGGGACGAGGACAATCCAGCGACGATTGCCGCACGCCTGCAAAAAATAAAGACGGATCACGGCGATCTGCTCGTCATCGTCGGCCGACAGGGCAGCCTTTCGGCCGGCAAACTGCTGGTCGTCTTCATGGCGATCGCTTCCGGTATCGTGCTGCCGGTGATTTTGCTGACGGGCCTGATAACATTGGCGGTCACACCATTCGTGGCGCGCGGCATCCACCGCGGATTGAGCGAGGTAGCGCAGGCTGCACAGGGTATCGACGGGACGACACGCGGCTACCGTTTGCCGCTCGAAAACGTGCCGGAAGAGGTTGCGCCACTGGTGATTGCCATGAACGAGACGCTGCAGCGTCTCGACGATGACCATAACAAGCAGCGACGCTTCATGCTCGCCGCCGCGCATGAGCTGCGCACGCCGATCGCCATCCTGCAGAACCGGCTGGAAACCATGCCGCCGACGGAGGCGACCAACCGGCTGCTGGAAGATGTCGCCCGCCTTTCGACGCTGGCCCAGCAGCTGCTCGACCTGCAGCGGCTCAATCAGGAGCCGGTGCCGGATTGTTCCATCGACCTTGCGACAGTCGCCCGCCGGCAGGCCGCAGAACTTGCGCCACTGATCATCGCCGCCGGCTATCAGGCAAATTTCGAGTTGCGCTCGATGCCAGAACGTATCCTCGGTGATGAGACTGCGCTGGAGCGGGCGATCGCCAACCTGGTTCAGAACGCCATCCAGCATGGCGGCAGGAGCGGGACCATCACCATCGCCGTGGAGCGCCCGGCACAGATTTCCGTCAGCGATGAAGGCCCGGGTATCGCGCCCGAGGACCGGGAGCGGATCTTCGAACCCTTCCAGCGTGCGAACGGTCGCAGCCAGGGCATCGGCCTCGGCCTCCACCTCGTGCGCGAGATCGTCAAAATACATCACGGGCGGGTATGGGTATCGGATGCGACCGGCGGCGGAGCCGCCTTCAACATGAGCTTCGAGCCGACGGTGCAGAGCGCCTAAAACTTTCAGTGATGCGGACAAACGTCATGCTCGCATCATTTGAAAGGAGAATATCGGCATCGATCAATCGATGCTGGAGACCTGCATGCAACAGCCGCCGTTGGCCGCCTTCTTTAGTGCCCTTCTCGCCGAGCCCAGGAAAATCGGCGCGATCGTGCCCTCGGGAGGGCGGCTGGCGCGGTTGATGACCAGTGAGATCGAGCCTTCGGCGGGCAGGGTGCTGGAGCTTGGCCCGGGGACCGGGGTCTTCACCGAGGCGCTTCTGAAACGCGGCCTGCCGGCGCGAGACCTGACACTGGTGGAACTCGAAACCCGTTTCATCGCTCCGTTGCAGCAGCGTTTTCCTGAGGTGACCGTACTCCAGCGCGATGCGCGCGAGCTTGCGGCCTGCAAGGCGGAACTTGGACTGCAGGCTGCAATCGTCAGCGGACTGCCCTTTCGCAATATGCCCCCGGAGATCATCCGCGCCATTGTCGGCGGCAGTTTCGGACTGCTGGACCGTGGTGGCGCCTTTTACCAGTTCACCTACGGCCGTGCCTGCTCGGTCCCGTCAGACGTGCTCGATGAGTTCGGGCTGCAGGCCGAGAGGCTCGGCCGGGTACGCCTGAATATCCCGCCAGCCAGCGTTTTTCGCATTTCGCGCCGCCCGGATTGACGGATGCGGTTTTGCTGGACTTCGTTGATTTCAGCCGGCTGGCTGGTCCAGCATTTCTGAAGCATTGTGCGACATGGGCTAGCGCAGCACGGTGCGCAGCGTCGCCTGGGTTTCCCTTAGCAGCGGCAGATAACGCGCGACCATCTCGGACGCCGGCACATGGGCGGCCGGTGCGCCGATATTGATGGCGGCCACCGTCTGACCGCGATCGTTCTCGACCGGTACGGCAATGGAGCAGAGGCCGATCTCAAGCTCCTGGTCGATGAGAGCATAGCCCTGTGCGCGAACCTTGCGGAACTCGGCCATCAGTTCCACAGGATCGGTCTTCGTGTTCGGCGTGTTCGCCTTCAGCTCGCTTCGGGAAAGAACTGCCCGTGCCTCGGCTTCCGGGAGGGCTGCAAGCAAGACACGGCCCATCGAGGCGCAATAGGCGGGAAGACGGCTGCCGGGCGTCAGATTGATCGACATGACGCGGCGCTGCGAGGCACGGGCGATATAGACGATCTCGGTGCCGTCGAGCACCGATGCGGACGCGCTTTGGCCGGCTTTCTCGGAGAGCGCATCAAGATGCGGCTGAATGAGCACCGGCAGCGGCGTTGCCTCCAGATAGGCATGCCCGAGCCGCAGGATTTTCGGCGTCAGCGTGAAGAACTTGCCGTCGTAATCGGCATAACCGAGATCGGCAAGCGTCAGTAGCGAGCGACGCACCGTGGCGCGATCGAGGCCGGTTAGCTTCGCTGCATCCGTGATCGAAAGCCGGCGATGCATTTCGCCAAAGGCTTCGATCACCTTGAGGCCGCGGGCGAAGCCGCTGACGAAATCACTTTCCCGCATGGGCTTGTGTGGCTCCTTCCCGACAGCTTGGAAGTGTGGCTTCGCGGGATTGATGATCGGATGGATTATGGATCAGCGTACCGGGAGCCATTTCTTCGCTATCCGGCAGGCGACTGTATAGGCGGGGTCGAAGACGTTGCCTATATCGTAGCGGACCACCTGGCCGAGCAGATGACTGGCTGCCACCTTCGACAGGCCGTAATCCGCCACGAGCAGATTCAGCATTTCGGTCGTCGCATGCTGCAAAGCCTGATCCAGCGGCCTGGCGTTGCCGATGGCGATGATATCATCGGCAATTTCGGCTCTCGGCCAGGATATCGGCCTTTGTTTTTCGACGGTGAGACGGACTGTCACCTCAAACGTCGTCTCGACGCCGGTACCGACGATTTCGCCATCACCCTGAACGGCGTGGCAGTCGCCGAGAAAGAACAATGCGCCTGATACCGAGATCGGGAACCAGATCGTCGCGCCCGGACCGAGCAGGCGATAATCCATGTTCCCGCCATAGGCGCCGCTCGTAGCCGTCGAGATCGCCTGGCCGTGGCTTGGTGCCACGCCAAAGCAGCCGATCATCGGCGAGAGCGGCAGAACCAGCTTTTCGATGCTGGCAACCGGTTCCTTCAGTTGGACGGTCATCGCGCGTCGATCGATATGCCAGAGTGTCTTTTCGGATCTCGGAAGATCACGAACCGCCTCGGGATCGATGACATTTGCCGCCAGAACACTGCGCGTGAAGCCCATGTCCCTCGTCGGTTTCATGTCCAGAATTTCGACCTTGAGGCTATCTCCGGGCTCGGCGCCTTCGACGAAAATTGGCCCATTCATGGGATTTGGACCGTGCGCTCGCTGAACCTCGTTCTCGTCGTAGCCCCAGGCATCGAGCGTGCGGGTGACGACCGTGTCACCGCTCGCGATCGTCAAAGCCGGAGGCAAGGTTCCAAGAACGTTGTAAAAGGCAGTTGCGACGAAATCGTGGGTCGTCATGGTAGAGTTCCGCTCGGATGTCTGGGGTGTTCTCTGAAGATGGTTCGATGAACTTACGCGTCAGCCGGGCGACCGTCGACGGCAAATTATGCTAACGCGGGTGGATTGTTGAATATCGCGGCAGAAGATGGTGGCCTGACGGGGAGTATGTGAATTGAGTTCTACGCCAGGCCCATCGCGCAGCCCGCTACAGCGGGCCGTCTATCTTTGCCTTGGTCTTGTGATGGTCGGCCTCGGCATTATCGGCGCCATCCTTCCGCTTATGCCGACAACGATTTTCCTGATCCTGGCAGCATGGTTTTTCAGCCGGTCCTCTCCGCGTCTGGAGGCCTATCTGATGAATAGCCGATTTGGCGGCCCGTTGCGCGACTGGCGCGAGAACGGCGCGATTTCCCGTAAATCCAAGATGTTGGCGTTGACAGGGATGTCGGTTGGATACGCGGTATTCCTGATCGCGTCGAAGCCGTCGGTTTTCCTCGCGATCGCCGTCGGTGCATCGATCCTGGCTAGCGCTGCTTACGTCGTCTCGCGGCCGGGTTCGACCGAGCCCAACCGGCCGAAGGAAAGCGACGTCTGATCAGTTTTGCCGGCAAGAGGCACTTTACAACGAACCTAAACTCAAATTATACGGCCCGCTCACTATTGCTCCCACACCCCAGCATTCCCATCTGAGCGCCATGCCAAAAACTCATAAGCACAAGTTCCTTCGGGAACAGTATCGACGCATGCTTTCGTCCGACCACCATATCGATCCACGCTGGCGCGACAGTTTCGACGCCTTCCTGACGGATATCGACCACCTGGCACCCAACACCGGAAGCCGCCGAATTATTGGTCGCAGGAACCTCAAACTCGGCTTTGTGCCCGGAAATGTCGAGTGGCATTGGGAAAGCACGACACTGCCTGTGTCGCGGGAAAGCAGAGGACGCTAGGCCAAGCAGAGCGACACGGTTGAAAACAATCCGGCCAGAGTTCCAACATCTAGGCAGTCCGGACCTTGTCAACGCAACCGTGTTTTCGTCTTCTTGCACATTCCTCTTCGGCGGTCGCTGAGACCCGCCTTGCTGACGATCTGATTTCACAGATAACCGGCTTGCTATGACATCCGGTGGATGGCTCCTGTCATCCGGTGGATGGCTCCTGTCTATGGGCACGCACCACTTTCTGCGTAACCCGTCTGATCCTGCTCTTTTGTTATGTCTCTAGAGGCCCCATTTTAGGGCCTTTTCTACGCTTGGCATTAGCAGATTTGTCCTTCCTGTGCCGATAGATTTGTCCACAAAAAAAGTGAAGTAATTTCAATGGCATACAGCACAAGAACTCGAGGGTCGTCCGGTTCACAAAAACCTGAGCGCAGGATGCCAACCCGGCGGCGCGGCGGGTGCCGTCAGGGAACGGCGGAAAACGCACTTTGCACGTTCTTTCAGCCGTCTGGAATTTCAGCATCCGCGGTTTCGGCAACAGGATGCCGGGTAGGGGGCGGTCTCGGAAAGCTCGATCCGCATGGGACGCGGTTCATCCGGGAAGAGGCTACGGGGGATGAAGACGCATGGAGGAAGACTCGGCTGTCCTCCCTGAACAATACTTACAACACATATCGCCCGCTTGGCGACTAGTTGTCCGGCGGCTTCTTGGACTCGGTATCCCGAAAGGCCAGTGCTCGCGCGCCGGCTAGCAGATATCGCCCGTATGCCTGTTCGGAATACAGCCGACTGTGAGGTCGAACAAACGCAGCGGCTGATTAAGGTGGCCGCATTTTTGGCCACATTCAAGGTGACGATTTCTGCAAATAATTCAGATGCGTATCGATAGCGGGGCAGAGTTTTTGGCCAGATTCGTGGCCGTTTTGCGTGGCTGTTTTTTTGAAAATCGGTGCCGATCACCTGAGGTCACGTAAACCTCTATTCAGTGCATCCGATAAACCATCGATTAATCCTTTACCCTCGCCGGCTATTGCGTAAGGCCGTCAACGTGAAACTAATAGATCATTGTACTGGATTACCGAGGCATCAGATGGCGCGTACGACAGGTAAGAGGGTGGGCCTCTTCAATTTCACGAACTGGCCGGAGAAGGCTGCTCGACCGAGTTTCACGGAGCACTCGGCATTGGTAGTGGATGAGTTTGTAAGATCGTTGGACCCCTCAAGCACCGCACGGGTGGTTGGCCTGGAAGTAGAGTCGACCTCCATCACGCTGGTGAGGAGGAAGCGTAAGCTGGGTGTTGACGAGAAGTTTGCTGTGTCTTTCGATCTGCACGGATCGACTACCAGAGAGAATGCGGTGGCAATGGCTTGCTCTGATCCTCTCTGCCGCGAATATCTGAGAGAGATGGTCGAGGCTGCGTCTGGAAACACGGCCTTCAATACCTCCGGCAGAAGCCTAATCGCTGGAATGGTATTCACGACCAGCATTGGTCTTTAGCGACTTCATAGTTTTCCTGTCAGCTGCAGGCGGACCGACCGCGTCATCCATTTCAAGCAGCTACCGCGCCCTTGCTCAAACCGAAGATTTCGATGGTCCCCGCTGACAAGGTGTCGCAGATGCTTGGGCAAATCGATTCCAAAACTGGCCAGGCGAGCATGACTATGGCATCAACAGCTGATGCGTTGTGGCCTGCCTAACCTGGAAGCGAACGTCTACGAAGGTCTACGCTCCATCAGTTTGGGCCACGCAAGTCGATCGGACTGGTGGCTTACTCTGACCGCGGCGGGACTTGTCCGGCAATAGTGTGGGTTACGGCGACCTCGACTTCATCCGGTGGCAAGGCGAGGTGTTAACTGCTACTCGCCGATTTAGTTGGCCATTCCGGTTGGCTGCGCCATCATTCCGAAGTAGGCCGAATATGTGCGGTGATAGGTTTCCGCATCGAACTGTTTGGCTCCAGATGCGTCCAAGACTTTTCCTGCCAGCGTCCGGAACTTCTTGAGTCCGACGGCCGAATAGGCAAGCGGCGGAAGATCGCTTCCGGGAACCGGACACCAAAGGACACCAGCCGGGTGTCCATTCTGCCAAACATAATCCGGCAGGTTATCGAGACCGATCATCTGTTCCGTGATCGCTTTTAAGCCGTCTACGACCCCGGCAGCTCCATCAATTTCCGAGATCGTTACCCGTTGCTTCTCACCGCTGCGATGGTGATCAAAGTGGAAAATCATGTAGCGATACAGGCTCGTCGAGATGTTTCCCGCGAAATCCTTCTTTTGAACGAGATAGGGTTCGAACGACTTGTTATTCGGACCGTTGTCGTGCCAGACGCCGATGATGTTGATCTGTTGAGCGCCGGCGGCGAAATCAGACTTGGTCTCGCTGCGGATACGACCGATGTAATTGTGAATGAACCTCGGTGCTTTCCCGAGTTTCACGGTGCGGCCATCCACGAATACGGTCACTCGATTGGCAGTCACGGAAATCGTGAGGTCGTCTCCAGGCAAAAGGAGTTTTCCGATGTATTCGGCAGTATCCACCTCTACAGGAAGGCGCTCTACAAATCTGCTTTCAGATGCTGCTGACGACAAGCTGACGTCCATGTTCTCTCTGCCCATTATTGAGTTACTGATAAAAATGGTTGTCCGGATTTCAAGCACTTGCAAGAGGTATGAGATTTTTCGATCAAACTCTCATAGGCCGTAGCGCGGCACGGATTGGCTTCCTCGATACGCATCTCAAATGGTCTTCCCAACATCTTTAAATTGCCCACTTGCAGCCGACAAATTCTAGACAGACCCTTGTATTGAAGGAGATCCAGAATGTATGAGAACGTCGATTTCAACAACCCGGAGGAGCAGCGACTTTTCCTGTACCACCAACGCGTTGTGGCATCCCTGGTGCGGAAGGAAGCTTCCGAAAAGAGCGTACGCAACGCGATGTCAATCACGCAGGACGCCCGGCTCGCGCGAGTGGCGTTGGAGTTCCGTCTAAACGAGTACGAAAACGATCCTCATCGATGGCCGCTCCCTGACGGGCTAGGCCAAGCGATAGAAAATTACGTTTCCGCCCTTCGCAACATGGAGCAAGTTCGTCGTTCGCATAGCTCAAGACACGGCGTGACGGCCGAGCACCGACACGCCTTGCAAGCAGTGATGTCCTCGGCGAGTGCCCTGAGCGAACTCGGATGGCCCGTAAACTGGGAGCAAAACGTCCAAGCTATCCTGGAGCTCACAGAGTTTGGCCTCCGCGACGGCGAGCTGGTACATAGGCATGACAATCTGCCGGAGACCGTGACGCTGCGCCAGGGGATGGTCCTTCAGGGATCGCTGACTTTCTATCGTCAGAAACGCCTTGGTGACCGTGTCACTCGGTTCACGGCAATGACGCTTTCGGAACTGAATAAGACGAACTACGACGAAATATTGCTTCATCGCTGTCGGGAAGATGAGGATCTCTCTTCGCGCTTCCAGTACTGCAGCGAATGGCTCGGCGATGGCTTTTCGCGGATCGCGATCTAGCCGCCGGTGAAAGCCAACGAAAAATCAGGTGCGGACTGTGCGTTTAGGAGCGGGCGGTCGATATGGCCAATGAGGTTCACATCGTGCGAACGAGATTTGAAACGCTTGACGAAGCTGGGAACGTCGCTGGCGTAACCTACGGAGCGCGGGTCTACGACGATTTCGGGTGCACATACGTCAACTGCTTCCAAACATGAAGTGAGTTGGTTGCCCTGGATCGACTGGCGCTGATCGATCATGTCAGAGCGCATAGCGACGTGGCATCGGAGATGCTTTCTCAAATCGGGGACAAGTACAACTGTTTGTTCGTAGACGGCGAACTAACCGCGGTCAGCTGATTTTGATGGAGGCCGGCGTTCACGAAAAGAACGCGACCGTAGCTGGTGAGGGCGACCATGAGGCTCGTCGAATGCCGGATGGGAGGCTCCGTCTCGATGGACTAGGCCGCCGTCGAAGGAGCCCGATCATAACAGTTGCGGTTCATAGCGGACCGCTATAATGCGCGATGGAGGAACACCTGGCGGATAGCATCCCCGATGACTTCATCGTCGGCAGCGGCGACTACTTAAAGGACCGGGGCTATAAAGATCCGGAAGAGGCTCGTGCCAAGCTCCTCCTGGCGAACAAGATTGCGGCGGAGCTGTAAACGCGGAGCATATCTCAGCAAGAGGGCGCGCGCCTGACGGGGCTGCGCCAACCCGATTTGTCGCGCATTGTGAACGGCAACGTCAGGAACTATTCAGTGTGGCGATTGATGACCGTTCTTTGCGAACTTGGACATGATGTGTCCATCGACATTTACGCGTCGGCCAACGTCAAGCGCGGTATTGTGCTGCGCGACGGCGGCGCGTCTTAACGAAGGCCAAGGTCTGGCGGAAGTTGGTGGCGGCTCGCGTTAGATCACCGTCGGTACAAGGGAAAAGCCGGCGCCGAGTTTCCATTGGAGCAAAGCCATCGCCGTGCATCGGCCTAAGTGCGCGGCCAATGCAACACTGGTCGATTACTCCCTCACCAGCTCAGCCGTGGTTCGGCACCATGCAATCAGGTTCATCCTCTGCCGCCGGACCTTGCCGCGGCTTCAGCATCACGTTGCAACTGTATGGCCCGCACCTTGTCGTCATCGTCAAATACGGAGAACCGCGGCTCGTCAATGTCATCTCCATGCCGAACCTGAAACCAGCTACCCCTTGCTGTCGAACAGTTGGCAAGCTCTGAAAGTGTGATCGGTTCAGATCGCGGCTTGCGGACAACGAGCTGCTTGTCGAGTACGCCGAACTCCGAAAACGATAGCTCTCTTAGTACCCACTTGTTGTCGGCCGCTGAAACGTCCTCGGGCAGAACGGCTCTAAAGGCGTAATCTAGTTCCGATGTAACTTCACCCGTTCCTCTGGCCTCGGCCAAGGCAGCCAAAAACTGCTGGCGCAGTTTGTTAGGAGCCTCCTGCGGGAAGAACGTCGATATCGTACTCCGGTGGCTTGATCGGACGCTTTGACCGTGAACAGCTTCGACACGATGATTGGAAGGTCATCCTCGTCGTTGTCTTCGGCGGGATACCAGATAACACCTTGCAATGGCTTGAAACCCGAAGTTTCGTGCGAAATGTCTCTAAATCTCGAGATGCGCCTGGCTTCGGACTTCAGGACATTTTGGATCTCGGCGGGCGAGGTTACCTCAAGCGCAAGCATGCCCTTGAAGCCTTCGCCGGGGTAATCGTAATCGAACATTTCGAGTTTATAACGCGACGTGGAAACCTGCCCGTCCTCCGAGACCACATGAATGACATACGGCTCGAAGCGCGGCTCCTCGTCGAAGTCGAGGTGATACCAAACACCAGTGAATACGACGCGGTCTCCCGAGGCCTTCCTGAGTTTACGGGCGCGCTTCAGGATGGACGTTTCGTAGTTCTCGATGAGCTTGACGAACGCCTCGTTATCGGTCGGCTGGCCGAACAGATATGGCGTGATCTTCTTACCGACAACCTCGATAGCCGCATCCGGACCGGTGAACATCAACTGTGCGCCGTAAACCGGGCCTTCTCGGTTTTCGCCGGTGTGATATCTTTCGGGGAAGGCCCCGGTCACAAGCGTGTAGATTTCGGTGTTCATTTCAATCCTGTGGACGCGTCTGTACTATCGGACGACTGCCGCATCGCGCCTGATTTTATGTTGATTTTTTATATGACCGCGTTGATAAACCTTCGCGGGCTTCGAATATGCTTGTCCGGAAATTGGCTGGCGACAAGCTGAATTATGGGTGGTTTAGCTTGAAGTACCGTCAGGCAAACTTCAGCCAATGCCGCTTTGTGATTTCCTGGTCGCGCGCTTTATGCTCGAGGGTGTAGCCGTACAACTCGTAGTCGGCCGCTTTCCAACCGCGGCTATGATCCCAAACTGCTTTCGCCACTTCGGCCACCGCGAGCGAGTCGTAGGTCCATGGTCCGTCTTCAGCAACGTTCCAGTAGTCAATCTCCGGTGATGGCACCGAGGCGTCTGCCGAGCAGTTGTCGAACCAGTATTCAACCTCATCCACCATGCCGCCGTCCTTGTTAAGACCGCAGCTGACAACAGAGCGAATATGATCCGGAGAGTTACTCCTGAACCAATTGAGGAAGTGCGCCGCGCATTGCGTGACCTGATTGTGAACGTGTAGCGGGGGTACGCAATATTCGACTTTTGGACCTGCCTTGGACATTCTATCTCCGTTTTACGCAATACCAATGAGCAAAACGTGGGAGAAAAATTCCACTACGACAAGTCACAACGGCAAAAAAGTTTCGACGCGCCAATATCTCAATGATCGATCTCGAAAGCAGATTGACGGTCCGAGGTTTTCGAACTCACCATTTGGTCACGACATCAAATGGAGATCGAAAATTGGCCGGGCTTTTGACAACCGCGATCGCACGTCTGGACACCATGCATGGGGACGTCGAACTTCTTGTTCACGCTTTCGCCGGCGCTGTTGTGCTGGCAGCGGCTGAGGAGGCGCGGGCCACACCTGCTGAGGGAAGCGGGTACGGTCCAAACGAAGATCTGCGACGAGCCGAAAACAAAAAGATGGCGCTGCAACGGGCATGGAGCGAAGCGCGAGGGTTGGCCGACAACCTTGCGGATCGCCTAAAGATCCTACGCGAGCTTCAGGACAAGCTATAAGTTACGGTCCGGTTTAACAAGAAACCGGGCTCGCATGAAGCGCGCCCATTGACAACGGCGCCGATGTTCTCTAATTGTTCACGCTATGTCAAAGCTGTCTGTGTTCCCGATACGAATACGTTGAACGCGTGCCGCGCAAGCGGCGGTGTCCACATGTCATCGTATTGAGGTCAGACATGGCATCCTATAATCATCTGCATGATGATTGCTCGAACTCCCGACATTCGGTCGGAACGAGCAATCAATCTCCATTACCGCGAAGTCCACAAGCCTTCCGATCGCGGACGGCCCGTGACCTATGGTGCGTCCTGTCGGTCAATCCGGACGTAGCATCGCTCATCCGGAACCCGTTGTCTTTGTCGACGCAAGGCGCGCCCCATGCACCGGATTTCGCAATGGTCGACATCGAGGGAAACAGTTGGCTGCTGGACGCCCCGGACCGCGCTTCCCAGGTCGACCTAGCCGCACTTCAACTGTCCGCAGGCGAGGTAGACCATCGCTATCGCCTCGTTGGCCACGCTGAAATCTACGACGGCTTCCTGCTACAAAACGCCCGGGATCTCCTCAGGTATCAGGGTCATCGGGTTCCGCTTGGCGATCGCGTTCGCCTTCTCGCGTGCCTCGATGAACATGGCTCTCTGACGCTTTCGGAGTGCCTTCAGATCATCCGGGAAACCCAGCCTGTCGCCGCGGTGGCTTCCCTTATCCTGCAACGCCTTCTCGTGGTGGAGTTGGACAGCGCGCTTATCGGCCCGGAAACCTTGGTGAGACGAATACGGACCTGAACTCCGCCGTTCAGTCCTGTTCTCTCATGAGGTTCTCCAATGACGCCTGATGCATCCGTTTCGAAGCCGACCTTGACTAATCTAGTGGCCGGCATGGCTATCAGGAATGCCATCCGACCCTTCCTGCGTTCGACGTCTCTCCGTTTCGTTCTCGTGATTTTACTGCCGGAGATGCGCGACCTTCACGTCTACGAGTTCGTTGCCCGGCAGATGGTGGAGGGCGCGGATCCGTACGACGATTTCGGACATAAGACGGTATTCGTCGACCAGGCCGTGAACGATAAGAAGACCGATTGGTCGAGCACGCTCCGTTATATCAAGAAAGCGGTCTTGTTCGCGACTTCCGAGGCGGACATCGCTCCCGAACTCCGGCTGGCGGTAGACCATATCGAGACCCTGAAGCCGCCGGCGGCCGTTCACTTTCTGGCGGCCGCAAGACAGCTCGGATTTAGCATGAGCGAACGTGAGGCCGAAAAACTGGCATCGCGGAGCCTCGAGGAGCTACGACTGGCTGTTCGTCCGGGGCGGCCGATCGCCCGCATCTTGCGGCAGCTTCCGGACCGCGAAGGCAGTGCGCCGGAGACCCCGCAGGCGACGCCGAAGCCTGACGAACGACGCCTGGAAGACCTGGTCGGCTATGGCGAAGCGAAACTCTGGGGGCTTCGGCTCGCGAAGGAGCTGAACGCGTGGAAAAGGGGCGAACTCGGCTGGGAAGATATGGATCGCGGAGTTTTGCTGAATGGGCCGCCGGGATCCGGAAAGACCACATTCGTCAGCGCGCTGGCCGCGTCATGTGGTGTTCCCTTGATCACCGGATCGGCGGCCCAATGGCAAGCCGCAGGCCACCTGGGCGACATGCTGAAGGCTATGAGAAAGACTTTCGCGGAGGCTTCGGCTGAACGACCTTGCATCCTGTTCTGGGATGAGATTGACAGCGTCGGCGACCGAGGCGTGGGAAAACATCATGACTACTATGACTACAAGCGACAAGTGGTGAACGGTGCGCTCGAATGCATCGATCCCGCGGGAGGCAGGGAAGGGATCATTGTAATCGGGGCGACCAACGACGCCGCCGCGATCGACCCGGCGCTGCTCCGACCGGGACGCCTGGAGAGAACGATCGACATCCCGCTACCTGACAGCGAAGGTCGCCGAGCGATCCTTCGTTACTATCTTCCCGGCGCTCAGCTTGGCGACCTCGGCGATTTCGCGCGAATTTCGGACGGTTGGTCCGGGGCCGACATCGAAAAGGTGGCGCGTGATGCCCGCCGATTTGCTCGCGACGACGGGCGGCAGCAGGTTACGGCCCAAGACCTGTCGCTTGCGCTTCCGCCGCAGCAACTTTTCACCGACGAGCAACTCCTGCGCCTTGCTGTGCACGAGGCCGGGCACGCCATTGCCGGATACGTCCTGCGGCCCGAGAATCTGGTGCGCGTGAGCATCGCCAAAGGAAAGGGGGCTATGTCGCGCTGGACGACGATCGGGACCACGGAATTCCGGTATCAGATCACCCCGATGGCAACGGCCGAACAATATGAGGATCTGATCCTCATCTATCTTGCGGGCGTCGCCGCCGAGACGCTGATCCTTGGAGGGCATTCCTCTGGCGCTGGCGGCGATGAAAGAGCGGATCTTGCCTTGGCGACGGACTTCGCGACGATGATGGAGCGCGGCTTCGGTTTCGGCGAAGGTTGGACTACGGACCTGGGTTCTGGACCAAGGCCTCTCGAATACCTCCGTTTGATGGACACGTCGTTGCAGACAGCCGTCAAGGCGCGGCTCAATGCCGCTTACGAGAAGGTCAATGAGATCCTGGCCAAGCGCTTAACAGCCCTTCGACGTCTCGCGGATCTGCTCGTCGAACGGTTTGACGTCGAAGCGGATGAAGTTCGCAAGATTTGCCTGGAAGAGGAGGCGCACTCATGAGGGCCTGGGTCGTGTCCGATCTCCACATGGAATTCGGGAAACCATTCGACGTTCCCATGCCAGGCGATGCGGACGTGATGATCTGCGCTGGGGACATTTTGGAAAAAGGCATCGTTCCTACCCTAGAGTGGCTGTCCTCTGCTTTAGCCCGACGATTGCCCGTGATCGTGGTCGCGGGAAATCACGAGTACTATGGAGCCGCGGTGATCCCGAGCATTGAGGAGGCTCGCGCTGTCGCGGCTCGAAGCCCAAACATCCATTTCTTGGAAAATGACACGGTGGAAATCGACGGGATCGCCTTCATCGGTGGAACACTCTGGACCGATTTCAAGCTGGGCGGCCGCGACCCTGAGTTGGCGATGTATCATGCGGAATACGGGGTGGCCGGGCAAAGCATGAATGACTACAAGCGTATCAAGTTCGCCAAAAATCCTTACCGGAGATTCAAGCCGATCCATGCATATCGCAAACACATGGAAACACGGGAATTTATCGCGTCCGAGCTACGCGCTCGTGCAAATCAGCAGACTGTAGTCGTGACCCACCATGCACCTTCGGCTCGCTCGATCTCCGCGAAACATCGGGATGACCCCTTATCCCCCTGCTACGCATCCGATCTAGAGGACCTCATCCTTGAAACGGATCCCATGATGTGGGTGCATGGTCACGTCCACCAACGACATGAATACCATGTCGGGATTACGAAAGTGGTCGCCAACCCGCGTGGGTACCCGGGAGAGCGATCAGGGTTCGAGCCGGGGCTGACGGTCGAAATCTGACAGAAACTCCGCCGCCAGTCGGTTCAGAGCTTCCACACCTCGGGCTTGACGGGCGGGAATATCCGGGTCAGCCTGCTATTGGACACAGAGGACATAATGAGACAGATCGTATACGGCTTTACCGAGCTGAGCGAACTGGTGGGCCATATGGTGGCCTACCTGGAGGATGCGCCCTACGAAGCGCAAGTCGCGGCCGCACGGGTACTCCTCGTTCACCGGAGCCAAGACTTGCTCGGAGCAATCAGAGAAGTGATTGAAGATCCGCAATTCAGCGGGCATAAAATCGCGTCGTTGGCCTCCGGGGTGCTAGATCTCAAGATCAGCTACCAAGGCGACAGCGTGGCTTACATCGCGGATCCGAACGATCCTGCGGATACCGCTGAACGAGCAGTTGCCAAGTTGCTTGAGTCAGTACCCGCGAAAGCGCCGTCGGAGCGCCTGCGCACTAGCTTGCATACGCCTTGGTCGCAAACGAACTCAGACACGCGGAACGCCGAGCCAAGAGGCCGATGAATGGCGTGGCTCATTGACGGCCTTTTGAAAAGGCTCGCATCAGCGCATCGACATCGGCGCGCGCGTAGTACTTCGAGGAAAGTACCTTGCCGCCTGCCTTCTGTTTGATCGATTGATTCTCCAAGAGAGATTTCGTCGCTTCCTTTGAAACCCCAAGCTTGTGCGCGATGGCTGGCAGGCGGACGTGCTCCGCTTTGAACGCCCCGACACTCTTCAGGTCTACAACGAGCTCGCGGCGTTTGCTCAGGGGATTGAGCCTGACCGAAGCCTTCATCAAGTCCGCCTTGATCATCTGGCGAACGACATGTCTCGGCAAGCCAAGATCGTCAGCTACATTCGAGATCTTATCGATGCCATGGGGCAGCTCCGGCCCTTTGTGCTCGGTGGCGGCATCCTTCTCGATTGAGTGAGTTAAATCAGCGATGTCGACATAGAAGTCGCTAAGCTTGCTGCCTTCGCCATGGAATGACAAGCTCGGGAGCACGCCGTCGCGCGCAAGCTTTAAGACAGTAGGGAGCACGGTCGTCACGACGTCGGATAACCGGATCGTGTTTTCCTTCTCGATCCGATGGATCGCATTATTTCGCAGCGTAACCTGCAAGGCTGCAATGGCAGCGGCGCTAACATTGAAAATGCTGCGCTTCCCGCCGCGCGATTTTTCTCCGTCGAAAAGTCTAGAGCGGCGCAATTCGGCCGCTGCAGCCACGCCGATATCAAGAAGCATTGCGACCTTGCCATCTGACAAACCATCGGCAGCTGCCTCGAGAAGCGGGTGGGCCTTTTCTGCGTCGAACCAAGGGTCGGCTTTACGGGAGTCATCGCCCGTGACGAGCCCGGCGGCGTGGAGGATTGCTTTCACGCGATCGACGCCGATTCCATATTCTGCGGATGCCGACGCCAGCGAGTGAAGTACTCGCCGATCAGTTGGGCGGAACAAGGTATGGCCGGGTCCAAACGGAAGGCGACGCACAACGATGGTCTGAAGAAGATCCAGAAGATCTGCGTAGCGCGGATCGGCTTTGTTCTTGAGGAGTGGGTTCAATAACGCTCCGATGAACCCCAGGATAGCAGCGCCGTGAGGGCGGCGGTGCGTAATGGCCTCGACGACGGCGCCGTCGATCGCTTCTTCCCCTCCTCTGGCGACTGCGAATCCGCGTTCAAGAGTGGTTAGCGCGCCAACCGCTTTTGTGCGCTTCTCCATAAAACGTCCAAGATGCATGCAGAGGTCGATCGCCACGTAGAGCTCGAACCGATCGAGAAAGTGGTTGGTGACCGCGCCATCGACACGTTTGGAAATATATTCCTCTGCCGACAACACATCGACTGGCGCAGCCGACTTAGCGAAGCTGGCGATCTCCGCATAGTGTCTGTCGATCGCCCGGGAGAAATCGATATCGCGCGAAGCCTTTAGGCAGAGCAAACCGACACGGTGAACGACACAATGGTCCAGACCCGGAAGCAGCCAGTCGTATCGATGGTACGCACGCGCGATCGGCTTGCCAATGCCTGTATCGCGATCCTGAACGATGCAGCATGGACAGCAGCGGAACGCGTTCGCTAGCCCGTCGCGCTTACGAACCGAGGCATCGCCGATCTTGTGAACGCCGGGCCTTAGAGGAGTCAGCGCGAACCTTGAGAGATCGGTCGCCGAGATGTCCGAAAGAGTCGCCAGGCGATTGATGGCGGCAAGATCGCCCTGTTCGATTGCGCTTGCCTTTAGTCCGGTATGTTGGAGAAACTGTGCTAGCGACGCATAGCCATTGGCAGCGGCAAGGCGGGACGCCGCGCTAAGCGGCGTCTCGTTGTGATGAAAGGCAATTGTTACCGGCATCCGCATGGCGATCAAGCCTTCTTCTTCCGCGTGGAATTGAGGTCGGCGAGCGCGCGCTGAGGGACGATGTCGCTCCACTTCGGCGCCGTGAACACGTTGTCTTTCTCCAGGCAGCCCGAGTGCCGCTCGTATTCGTACTCGAAGTGGTCGATTTCCAGCTTCGCGTGCTCGTTTTTGACGGCGAGAAAGCAAGCCTCCTGGACCGACTCGATGATCTTGCCGAAGGCACCTCGATTACCCGCGACCCAGAGGCGGCCGAGGAATTCATCGGACAACAGTTTCCGGTCGAGCTTGAGTTTACAGTTCTCAACCGCAACGGTCTCCAAGATCGACTTGATGACCGGAAGATCATCCGGCAGGACAAGGTCGTCAAATCGGCGCTTGTAGGCGCGGTTGCCGAGCTGGTCGTCCACGGTGGCGAGAAGGAGGGCGAGTTCGTCCACGCCGCTGAAGATAGCGTGGAGGGGCCATTCGGAAGTCTGGATCAGAGACTTGAGCTTCACCTGCATCTGCGAGAGAGCGTACGTCGTCTTGTGCTTCAACAGGTCCTGTGCCTCGTCGATATGGAGGTAGATCACGCCGTGCTCGCGCAACATTGTCTTGATCAGCGTCCACGCGAAGTCCGGTGTCATCTTGTCCCGTTCAGGCAAGCCGAGAGCACGGCAAACACGGTTGCACAGCTGCGGAATTCCGCCTTCCTCGGCTTCGATGCTCAGTAGCGGCCGAACCAGCTGACCATGCTCGTTCACAAACGGCTGCATCTCGGGAATCTGCGAGAACAGTTTCTCGAGCGCGAATGACTTACCGCTGCTCGACTTTCCGATCACGAAGAGGGATCGCTTACGCGACCCCCGTCCGTTGCGGATGTCGGCGACGTTCTCGACCAGCTTTTGAAGCTGCGCTTCGAGGAGTTTCTCGCGGTCGTTTTCGACCGGCATTCTCCGCACCATGGCGCGGAAGTTGCTCAGTTCTTCGTCGGTCATCATGCACGTGCCCTCACTTGTACTTCTTGGCGTTGCGGGAGAAGCTCGACTTCGTGGGCTTCTCATCCAACTGTTTCTTGTCGCCGCCGAACTCTGCGAAGAGGCGGGTGATGACTTCGGTGTCTGTTCCAACACCGCCCGCGACCGGCGCCAGCTCACCGCCGCGCAACGGATCGGCCGCGATCACAAGATCGCTATCGAGCTTGTGGTTGACCGTCACCGGAGACGCGACCCATGTGCCGAATACCTGCGCATTCAACTTCTCCAGATCTTCGTCGCTCGGGACGACATGGCTTAGTCCTGCGCGGAGAGTTGCCGCCTCGCCGATTTTGCGAACGCGGTTCATCGCGTCGTACATCACGTCAATTCCTTCGGCGGCATTCTCGGCGTTACGATCGCGGATCGCCTTGCGCGCGGCAGTCCACTCGTAGAGGGTGACGGTGTCGTCGAGGCCGATCGTGTTCATCACCGGGAACCAGCCCTCGGGGCCCTTCACGACGATCATCTGAGCGCATTCCGGATCGTACATGACGTCGAAGTCCACCTGTCCATATTGGCGGCGCAGCGTCTGGAGTTGGTCGCTGTTGTAGGTGATGCCGTAGTTGACGATGCCGTCGGTCTGGATCACACGCGTGGTCTCGACGCCGAAGATACGGATCATGCCAGCCTCGCTAGGCGGGAACTTGATCTCGTACTCCTGCGTAGCCTGAACCCAGGCATTGTGAGGCGTGTTGCCGCCGAGGCCGGAGTGCGGGCAATTGTGGTAGATGTCGAGGAGAGCGATCAGGAAAACCTTGATCATCTCGTCGACGTCGATCGACACGTGTGCCGTGGGATCGTAGCCTGCCTTCTTGAGCGGATTTTCATGCGTCTTGCCGTCGAAGTACTGCGTCAGCAGCGGCCCGATCACATGGAACAGGCTTTCGATGAACGGACGGCGCTGCGGGTCGCCCGCGGCCGGACGGGTGTAGCCAACGCGAGCAGCGCGGAAAACCTTTTCGGTGCGGTCGGCGATGAACTCCGTGCCGTTGTCCGTGTAGACTTCCTCCGGCCAGATGCGACCGATCCACGGAGTGCGGGCACCAACATAGGTCGAAATCCAACGCTTGTTGGACATGATCATGCGCAGTGCTGCAACCGCCGACGCGGCCTTCGGATTGGTGGTCGCCTTGAAGGCCAGCACATAGCGCGTGGCGACATCGATCGCGGCCACGATATGGATGCGCTTGTTGGCCACACCCGCTTCCTCAATTGCGTCGCGCGCCCACTTTGGCAACAAGTCCAAAGCGCCGATCTCCGAAAGCAGCGTAATGATATCGATTTTCATGTGATCGATCTCGATCCGCTGACCCGGACGAAGGATGTCGAACTTCTTCTTGATCTTCAGGAACTTGCGGACCGCATAGTCCTGGCCGTAACGGGCCGCGACCTTCTCGAACTCGTCGAAAGTCCCGATGATCGCCATGAACTTCTTGCGCGAGACCTTGCGCAGTTTGCGACCGCTGTCATTCGCCTCCTTCAACTTCGCCAAGTAGTCGCGGTAGACCTGCGAGTACTTCGGGCGAAGACGGGAGAGATAAGCGCGAGCGCCCTTCACGGCGAAGTCAATGGACTCAGGGTCGCTCTTGAAGAGACGTTCGCCGGGACCGTGATGGCGAAGAACGAGCGCGAGTGCGTCTTCATTCGCCCCGTGGTATTTCTTGTAGTTACGCTGGAAGGTTTTCACGCTTTGCACGGGGAAGATGAAGATCTCCCCGCCGGTCTTTTCCTTCTCTTCCAGTTGCTCATCGTTGATGCGCTTCCGCGCGGCGACAAGCCAGGCCTTCATCTTTTGCTGCGGAAGACGTGGGGACTTGCCGAGCTTCATGCAAAGCTTGTCCCAGAGGTTGATCATCTTTTCGAGGTAGACCGCGCGCGCCTGCTTCTTGGGCGAGAAATCCTCGAGCTTCTTGTCGCCGAACAAGACGCGCAATTTTGCCATCTGGACGTTGTGGAAGCAGTAGTCGATCGACGCTGTCCCGCTGTCGAGGGCGTCGTACAATTCTTTGTACGTCTTGAAGACGGTGTGTCCGGTGGCCTCGTCGCGCAGTTCATGGCCGCCATCCATATTGTTGACGGCAATGAAGTTCGTATTGGTTTTATGGAAGGTGACGCGGTCTTCCGGTCCGATGCTGACGATCGCGTTTTGGAAGATGCGGGAGGGGAGGGTTCGTGCGTTCATGGCGTAGACTCCTTTGTTGCTACGGTGGGTGAACTGATGCGTGTCGTTTGCTGCTGCAGTAGGCTCCGGAGAGCCATATGATCCCTGTCGCGGCGCATGCGTTTCGGAGGCGCGCAAAGCCTGGGTAGCGCGGCCCGTGACGGCGCCTTGGGCGTTGCCCGTGGGAGGTAAGCGTCTGGTTGGACAAGTGATTTTCCTTTCTTTGACCGCTGCGTGCTTGGCGTTACCTGTTGATCACTTTGAAGCCCGTGATCACGCGGCTTACTTCGTTGATCGTGCAGATGGCGAGAGCCTGGCTCCCCGCTGCCTGGTGAACGAACGTATGCTCACCGGGACGGCCCCATAGTGGGATGCCCTGGTTGCCATGCCAGGCGACTTCATAAGATGCCGACGAACGCGTCAGAAGGCCATCGCGCTCGGCCGGAGACGGATTCAGAATGGGGCGTGCGTTGCGGAGCACGTCTCGCCCCTTTCTCAGGTCGATCGCGAATGGATTATTGAAAGTCCTGGCAACAATCGTCGCGTTGTCACCGAGCAGGCGCAGGTCAGGGTTCGCAAGCATTGCAGCCTCCGTTGAATGGGTTCGGACGTGGTGTTGGGAGTGGCTGACGCGAGTTAACGCGGCAGATCGTGGTCGTTGAAGCGCAACCAGGCGAGGTCGTCGATCCGTCCCGGAGAGACCGGAACAAGGTATCCGTGATCGATCAGACGCCAGATCGCCGTGCGGCGCTTTCCGCGATCGGCGCAGTTGCGGAACAGCTCTCCCATCCGGAACGCCCCCGGCAGCTTGCGCACGACGTCGAGCAGTACCTGGAACTCGATCTCATCGTGGAGACCGCGGTAATGAAGCAGCTCCTGGGCGTTTTCGAAGTCTTCGAGCGTCGCTCCTGTCTCCGAAATGTGGATCATATCGTCGACCGCACCGACCGTAAGTTTGTCGTCCTTATCGATCGCGGTGAAGCCCGCCTTGCGAATACGCAGGATCAGGTCTTTCATCGTGATCTTCTTTTTGTTGTATTTCACCGGGACGGCAATACGACGGCCGTCATCGAGCACAACGAAGAAGTCGTTGATGTGTCGATGGATCTCCCCGTCTGCTCCGATGTAAAGAAGTACCGGGTACTGTGAGTGAAGCTCGCGCACGTCGTTACGTCCTTGAATCTTTAGCGAGACGCGATGCTCAAGCTCGCTCTCGTGATAGACCTCGACACCGTTGAAGAAGGTACCGCCGCGCGCCGTCGCCTTCTGCTTGATCGCAGGTTTACGAACGGCAAGGCCGCATGTGGTATCCACTGCTAGCGATGTACCGTGCCTGCTTTGGTCCAAGCCAAAGCCGTCACGATATTTGTGAGCTCCACCATCCGGTATTGATGATCAGCTCCGCGGAAGATGCGGGGGAGGAATAGGAAACCGCCTGAACGCTCGGTGGGGTGTTGAGAAACCCGAGGCCGTGACGTTTGCGATAAATCTCGCGCAGTGCCTGCTTTTCAAAGTTCATGGCGACCTCCTTCAGATCGGGTTGAATTCCGTGGAAGGAGATGCTGCAGTGGGTAGTTCGCCTACGCCGATACTGTAACAACTCCTATGTGTATGCGTATCGGCTGCATTTGTCGAACTCCGTTTTCGATATGGGGCGATGTATAGATTTGGATCGAGGTTGTAAATGTCCGCAGCATATGCTGTGCCGGGAACCGACAGACTAATTGCTTCGCATGGTTAATGTTCACGGAAGGTTTCGCCTCGTCGATCCATTCTCGACTCTTGGATCAATATGAGGCGCCCTTCTTAGCGGCTGTTGCGCATCTGGGTGCCTGCTAGAACCGCGAGGTGCGGGGTCGATACTTGAGTTCGTACCGGAGTTCAAACGGACACTCAGGTTCGACGACGCATCAGCACGGTACCCGCGTTTGCATGATTTGCCCCAACTGTTGCTGGGCAAGTTGATCAATTAAGCAATATAAGGATTGAGATGAGCGCCGCTCGGAACAAGCAATCCTCGGCTGGGCACATTTGTCCGCTGTCTAAGTCTTTGTTTTGCAGGATCGACATGGTAATTTGTCACATATTTTTCTGGTTTCGGGGTCTTCCTTTCGACATCAGAAGAGGTTTATCTAATCAAAGCGTAAACGAGGAACGTGTCGTTTGATCAATAACTTGCGACAGTGGAGTAGGGTCGAGGCGGAGCATCGCATCAGCGAAGTGCTCGACAAGGCCAAAGCTGGCGCTACCCAAACGATCGGTGCCGTGGACGGTACCTGGGAAATTCGGTTCACACCTTCATCGTTGAAAGAGTCCGCCGGTCAAGCTTTGGCAAGGGGCGGTCCGGTTGAAGATTAATCGTGAAATCCTAAGTTCGCCAACACCGGTTGATACTCGCGGTAGAATATCGGAGCGCCGATGATCAGGCCCTCAGAACTGTAATCCGTTCACTGGGCCTTTCAGCCTATCTACCGCAAGCGATGTCCCTGTAGAGCAGGTATTCGGCTTCGCTAAAGCGTACCCCTGAATTGTCGAAGCAGAGGCGCTTGGGCGCGACTCTAAAAAGGTACCGCTTGCCGCACTCCGCCGGAACGTCGATCGAATAGGACCGGGCAATGTCGGAGGGCACGGGGTCCGTCCATTTTTTGTGCCCAGCAAAGGAAACGTCTTTCAGGAGCGTTGCTGATCCCGAGCGACCGACCCTATCTGCCACCGCGACAAAGTCCGTTCCCTTCGCTTCGCTGGCTGTTGGATACTCGTGAGGCGACGGCGAACCTCCGCCTGGCGGCATGTTCGTCTGCCTGAAGGCCACGTTGAAGCGTACGTCATCGCGCTCCGGGACGTCTCCGTACGCGTTCAGGTACTTCCAAGAAATGCGGAGTCTTTTCCCTGTGGTCTCGTTAGGGGTGGGGTTGTAAAGCACCTCAGTCGAAAAGTCCGTTGGCACGAAGGTGTCACCGCCGCTACCTGGCGCCGGACAGGCAGTGAAAAGCGGCCTGTATCGGCACTCGCTTCCGCCAACACCCCAGGCGCACTGGCTGAGACGCATCCAGTCGTCGTCGTTAAGTTTCCGGCTGTTCCCGGACAGGTTACCTCCGGAATCAGGAGTCATCCACGGACTGATCCTGCCTGCGCCCAACGCCGAGGCCCACTCGGTCTTGTGGTTGTTCACCAGCCCAAGGGCAACGTTCTGTGCGAACAGGATTGTGTTCAGCGGAACCGTGGGGTTCTGGACGATAGGCTTTCGGCCGACAGCGTCAGCGGCGAAACGGCGGCCTGACTCCAGCGTCGTCAGGCTATGGCAGCCCGAGCACGAGTGGTCCGCGATCATGAACGCTTTTGCCTCGGCCAGAGTGCCACCGTGGGCAGAGACGAACCCTGATCCAACCACGCGGAACGGCGCGTCCGGCCTCGCGATGCGGGCCGGAAGAAAATTGCCGAGCCCGAACGCCGCCCGTGGATCGTTCCGGCCCTCAAAATAACCCACCCGCGCTTGCTGCATGTGGGGGTCGACAACGGCGGGCTTCTTGTTGTCATGGCAGAGCGCGCAGTTGACCGCGAAGCCGCCGTCGTAGAGACCTTCCGCCGCGCGCCGTCCCGCGTAGTCGCCATAAGAATTTCCGCCGGGAGGCGGGAAGCGCTCGGTCCAGTCGAAAACGGAACGGTCCTTCCTGCCGTCGAGAAACGCGATCTCACCCGTGACGTCGTTGAATCCGATCGCGCTGAAGCGAGAGAACCGCGGATCCGTTGCTGTCCAGTACGGATCCGGTTCGATTTCTGGGCTTTCGGACGACTTGCGGCAGAGGAAGAGCCACTGCACGTGATTACGCCTGACGATCCCGATCCGCGAGTTCATCCCACAAAAAGTAACGCCGCCCGCCAGCGATGGTTTGTCGCAGCGACCGATTTCGGTCGTCCATTTCAACAGCTGACCGTTGACGTCGCGGTGCGCGAACTCCAGGGGAGAACCCGCCTTTGAAGGGTTCGGCTCCAGCTCGACGTCATTACCATCGACCTCAAGACCGAGCCGCCTGGAGGCCGGCCCGGTGCAGATGCCATCCGGGATGGGGCCGAACACCGATCTCGCTTCGTCACCGAACTTCGTGACCGGATCGGCGCTTGCTGTCGCCGGAGCCCATAGCACTTCGCCGTTCCAACGAAGAAGGAGCTCGTAGGGGGATGTCTGTCGCGTCATCTGGGCCGCCCCCGCCGGGCGGTCGAAGGCGGGTGCTTGCCGAGCGGGATGCGCTGCAGGCCCGCCCGCGTCGCCCGGCGTCAGAGCCGTGGCCCACATTCCTGCGGCCAACACAAAGGCGCCTGACGCTGTCGCAAGGCGGACAAGGTAGCTCACGAAAGCTTCTCCCGATTTTCGACAGGCCTCCGGGTGCGGTCAACGCGCGCTGGCGACGATCCCGGCCTGGTCTGGGGCGACTTGGAGCGCCTTGAACTTCAGCAGGTTATCTGCTTTGTCTTTCGAGACAGTCGCATAAATGTTAGCCATGTAGTCGACGTGAGCTGTGGAAACTCCCAGAACCTGAAGGAAAATGACGGCCGAGATCGCGACTTCGAAGTCGCCCGTGTCTTTGTTCTTCCCGATCAGTACGCCGCCGAAAGTGCGCCGGGCGCGCGCGTCCGCGTTCTGGAGATTCTGGAAGTCACTTTGAAACTGGGCCGCCAGCGCTTTCGGTGTGAACGACTTGACTGCGTCCTTATTCTTCATCTCGCAGAAGTAATAGCGGCCGTCCGACAGGAACAGATCCGGCAGCGTCACGAAGTCGCGGTTGTCCATCACCCACGCATACTCGGCGATCAAATCCTGCACTTCGCCCCGTTCCTCAGGCGTGGGCGTCGCGTAAGTTCCGTCCCTGAACTTCTTCCATGTCAGGTCGCCTGCGCCCGGACATTCGCCGGCGGCGAGTGCGGCTGAGGTCCCCAAGAAGGCGAAAACAGTCGCGGCACCGAGAAACATGCACATTTTCATCTTGATCCCCTCCGTGCTGCTTACTGAGGATCCGGCCCGCACCAAGCCATTCACGCATGCATTACCGACGGACCGCATCAGACGTTCTCGCAGCACTGCAATGAGCGTGACCCGTACTGTGCGAACCACGCGTAGATTAAAATCGAGTTTATTGAATGACTTCCGCTAGTATAGTAGCTTGAATGGAAGAAATGCGCAAGTTTAAGGTGTGGTTCCGTATAACTGGATGGCCCGGTAATGAGCGACGTCGCGGGATGGTTAGCCGAGATCGGACTTCAGCACTTGGCGGACAAATTCGCCGATGCGCAAATCGACTTTGAGACGCTCGCGCTGCTGTCCGATCAGGACCTGCGCGAACTCGGTATCCCCGTGGGGCCACGAAGAAAGCTGCTCGCCGCGATAGCTTCGTTGGCGCTGTCGTCCTCCAACGACCGGAAACCCGTGGAGCGCAGGCAGCTCACGATTCTTATCGGCGACATGATCGGCTCGACCGAATACGCGTCAAGTCTGGATCCCGAGGACTACAGCCAACTCACGCGGGCTTTTCTCTCGAGATGCAGTGCGCTTGCGCGGTCGCATGGTGGCTTCGTCGCTAATTACGTTGGCGACGCGCTGCAGGTCCTTTTCGGCTATCCGGGAGCGGAGGAGAATGATGCCGAGCGCGCGGTTAACCTTGCGTTCGACATCGTTGCAGCGGTGCCGCAGATTGAAACGCTGGATGGGTCGCGGTTGGGTGTGCGGATCGGCATTGCGAGCGGCCTCGTCGTGGTCGGCGACATAGAAGGCGCTCCGGCTGGTGTTTCGACGGTCGCCTTCGGCCATGTCCCGAATCTAGCGCACCGGCTCCAGGCGATGGCCGACCAAAATTGCATCCTCGTTGACGAAAGTACTTACTTGGCGACGTCGCGAGCGTTCGAATATGTCGATCTTGGTGGCAGGATGACGAAGGGATTTGCCAGTCCCGTTCACGTCCGGCGCCCCCTCCGGCCGATAGCGAGAGTGTACCGCTTTTCGGGCGAGCTCCGAACGACGCCACTTGTGGGCAGGCAGAGCGAACTCCATGCGATCGCGGCGCTTTGGGACGCGGTGAAAGCGGGAGGCACGGGGCGAGCCGCGTTAATCAGCGGCGAGCCCGGTATCGGTAAGTCGCGATTGCTCTTCGAAGTCAGGCGCAACTTTCCGGAGCCGAGGGCTCTAGTCGCCCAATGCTCTCCCGCCTTCGCCGACAGCGCCCTCTATCCGTTTCTGAGACTGCTCAAGCAGGAAGCCGGTATTTCGGCGGATGAGCCTTCGCTTCCGGCCTCAGAGAGATTGCGATCGGTCCTGTCGGTCAGCTCCGTGCCGACGTCCGACTCGTACCCGATTTTCGCACGGCTTCTCGCCATCGACCCGGATTGCGAGCCGTCCGCACTCGCGTCGATGCAGCAGGAGGCCGCGATAAGTCGGGTATTCTCGGATTGGCTAAGGGAACTAACGAGCGCAGGACCATTGATGCTGTTCGTCGAGGACGAGCAGTGGATCGACCTGTCGTCCAGCAAGCTCCTCCGCATGCTTTTGGCTGACATTGCCGAGTTTCCGGTGCTCCTTCTGGTGACCTCGCGCGATCGCCGGGCTCGATCCGAGTCCGAGGCTGCTTTCTCCGAGCACTTCGCCCTCAAACGGTTCTCCCGCGAGGAGGCGAGCGAACTCGTGCAGAAGGTAGCCGAGGCCGGCCACCTGTCGCCGGGCGTTGTCTCGATGCTCCTGACCAAGGCAGAAGGCGTGCCGCTGTTTCTGGAAGAGCTCGCCCGCTCCGCCGTCACGGTGGATCAATATACGTCAGGGAGGCGCGAGGCGACGGCGGAAGGCCATCTCGACGTCCCAATCTCGCTTGGGTCTGCGCTGATGTCTCGCCTGGACAAACTCGGCGCTGCGAAGGCGGTTGCCCAGACGGCGGCCGTGATCGGTCGCGAGTTTGATCTGAAGACGCTCGCCCATGTCGTCGGCCTTTCGACCGAGACGCTACGGCCTCAGGTCGAGCGCCTAGTCGACGTCGGGCTTGTCGCACCCCAACCGCTCAGTGATTGGCCGCGCTACTCGTTCGCACACAGCCTCCTGCAGGAGGCCGCCCGCGGGGCGCTGCTAAGGGACAGGCGGCGGGAACTCCACGCCCTGGTCGCCAAGGCCATCGAGGTGGTTGAACCGAGAACAGTCCTGGAGCATCCCGAAATCCTTGCGCAACATTACGACGAGGCGACGCTATTCGAACGCGCGGCCGATTACTGGCTGACCGCCGGCAGGAAGCTTGGGGCGACGTGGGCGAAGGTTGAAGCCGCGAACATGTTTGCGAAGGGAGTAGATTGTGTCAGTCGGATGCCGCCTTCGAGGATGCGCGACAGCAGGGAATTGACGCTCGAACTCGAGAGGGGCAATGTGCTCTACGCTGCATACGGATACATGACCGAGGAAGGCAGCGACGCGTATCGGAACGTCATGCGTCTCAGCGAAACGAGCGGTGATCGGGACGGCGTCCTTCAAGCGCTTGACGGTCTCTTTGGTACGGCCTTCAATTCCGGCCGTATAGCCGACGCAGAGTGGGCCAGCGACCAGCTCCTGGAGATTGGCCGTCGCGACGCCGACATCAAGGCGCTCGTGCTGGGGCTGCAGTTTCGGGGCATGTGCGCGTTCGACAGGGGAAGGTTCGTCGAGGCGCGAAGGGCGCTGGAGGAGGCCCTCGAGCACCGGGAGCACGCGAACAGAATTGGCAGCGACTTCCCAAGCATGGCGATGATTTATCTGTCTTGGACGCTGCACATGCTCGGCGAGGACGAGGAGGCCATGCGGTTCTTCGAGACCGCCGAGGGCGATTCGCGCATCCAGGCCGACTACAGGATCGCGGCCTGCCTCGGCAATGGCTGCATCCTGATGTCGCTGCGGCAGGACGCGCGGGCTCTCCAGCGGCTGGTGGACGAACTCGTACCGCTCGCGACCCGCAACGGTTTCCAGCTTTGGCTCAATATGGCGACCTTCTTTTCGGGGTGGGTCAAGGCGGCTACCGGCCACGATCCGTCGGGGCTCGCGCAGATGCAGCACATCTGCGACAACATGGGCGAGCAGGAGGTCGACAAGACCTGTTATTTAGGTATCCTCGGCGACAGCTACCTGCGGATGGCGCGCATCCCTGAAGCGGCTTTGGTCATCGACCAGGCGCTGAAGCTCGCCGAACGGACGGGGGAGCATTACTACACGGCCGAACTGCTGCGCCTCTATGGGGAACTTCTGAAAGCAACCGGTCACGCCGCCGAAGCCGAGAAAGCTTTCCTGAAGGCCATAGAGTTGGCAGCCAGCCAAGGAGCGAAGGGATGGGAGGCGAGGGCAACGCAGTCACTTGATTCGCTTTCATCTGGCCGGCTCCCCGGATAGGAGGAAATGTGGTCTTGCTTGACGGTACAAGGAGTGGCCACCCCGACGCTGCTAGAACGCACTGAATCGCACCCGCTTGACGATAGGCAGTCCGTCCGGGGTCGTGCCAATGATGACATGCGTCGCCCCTGGCGGAAGCTTCCCGTCCGCCGGGGGGACGACCGCCTCGCCACGCTCGACGAGCGCGAGGACGAAAGCCTTCGAGCGTTCGTCGGTCGGGACGATGGCCTCAGGGTCATCCCGCTTTTTCGCCAAGCCGCCGACCTCCTCTTTCAATGATCGAGCCCGGCGGCGCAGAGGCCGCAGTCGAATAAGCGCCGTTGAAGACGCGCGCCGCCATCGACCTTGACCAGCGCGTGCGTCTTTAGACGCCCGCCGTCGCCGAGGCGATACTTCTCGAGAACCACATCACCGTAATCGATACGCCCTCGTGTGAAGAGATCGTCGACGAACGACACGGCCGCCGCCGATCCGCTCGGAGGAGAGGCAGGCGTCGCGTCCGTTGCGGCGGACGTGACGAGGTAAGAGCGCGGCTGCACCGCCGCCTCGACGAACAGCATGCCGTCGATGCCGTAGTGGGTTGCCGCGAGCCCTATTGTTGGGAGGCTCTCCACCGTCGGGGCTGCCTTCGGCACCGCGGCGAGCGTCGCGACCCGAGCAACATCGGGCAGGGAAGCGGCAGAATGGAGTGACAGGATTCCGCGTCTGACGAAGACACCCTTTATGCGCGACGTGTAGACTGCGTCCGAGCCTGCCGCAACGACCATAGCAGCCGCCACCTGCGCATACCAGTTCGCGACGACCGACGAACTCTTCACGGCTTCCACCAGGAAGCCGGCCAGATCGTTCCCCACGGAAAGGAGCTCCTGTTCGGTCGGCTGCTTCGGTTTCGCCGCCTTAGCGGCAAGACAGGTTCCGAGGATTTCGAAGAAGGCCCCGGTGAAGAGCCGGGAGAACGAATGCGGCTCCGACGAGAGTTGGGCTGCGGGCGCACGGCTCGGCAGCGTGACCGGATCCTGATAGGTGAACGAGTTGACGGCGTTGCGCAGGCAGTCGGGGTCGACCGAGCCGGGCTCGCTCGCACGGATCGCGTTTCCAAGCTGTTCCGCGAGACGCGAGAGCCGTGAGTTCTGGTACAACCTCCCGCCCGTCGCGGTGAGGATGGTGTTTCGAAGCGAAGGAAGTTGGATCGCCGACATAATGGCGCTGATGTCGCCAAATGCCTCGTGGAACGCCGCGACTTCCTGGCTCGCAGCGCCCCACAGCTCGGGTTTAAAGGCGTCAAGCACAGCGTGTCCCAACTCGTGGCATGCGACGTCGGGGCTTTCGCCGGAATAAACCGTGCCTGTCGGGGAGGGCCCGTGGAAGAAGACTAGCGCGGCGCGGTTGTAATAGGCATTGAGGTCCTCACCAAGATCGAGAATTACCTTGAGGCTCGATCCAGCCTGCCATCGCTTGAGCGGAACGCGCTTTGCCCAGTAGTCGGCACCGCGCCGAAGAGCGGCGGCCGCGGCCCAGTAGCGGAACTGTGACGTACCCGGAGGGTAGGCGTCCGGCTTCGGGGCTGGAGTCGGGAAAGTGAAGGCGAGGGGCGTTTTAGTGAGATCCGGCACCGGAGTGGTGAGCTGCACACCGGATTCAGGATCGTCCTCCCACGAGTTGACCGTCAAGGAGGACGGAGAAGAGGACTTTTTCTCGGAGGTCTCGGTCTTCGAGGCTGTTCTTGCCGGCTTTGTCTGAGCTTTCCTGGATTTTACGAGGGCTTGCGTCATGGCGGATATCCTCTACCAAAGTTACATTCTCTCACCTATTCAGAATAAAACCGCGCGCTCCTGCACGCTTAACTCGACATATGCGATATCAATACTACAAGTTGCTATGACAATCCAATGAATACCGCTTAACAAATTTGATACAAGCCAGACGGACGGTCGCATCTGGTTACCTCTGTGGCTGACTGAGGTCATTGAATGCGAGGTTCCAAACGTTTGAGGATACCCACCCAGACCTCAGGCACTTCAATGCCGACACCCTTACTTCACCCGTTGCGGCGTGTGTGTCTGAGACCAGCGCGAAGGCAAGCGTCACCCCAGCATGGGCCTATTGAGCAATCAAAGGCTGTCACCTGTCGCAATCGTGAATATTCCATTCTGCTCCCTGACCGCCAGGCTCGAAGCCAGATGCTTGACCCTTGAAACAATCAGATCTCGCAACACGCTGCTCGTCGCCTTGAAGCCGAGGCGTCTTGAGACCATCAAGACGATTTCCTCCTCAGAGGCGCCAAGGCTGGATTCCAGGATTTCCCTTATCCCGGCGTCGATTTCCATGGGCGGGATCATTTCGATGCGCCGGAGCGACGGCGATGTAACTTCGCTTCGATCTCGAAGTTTTGGGGCAGCGCCTGCCCAGGACAGGAATTCCCCGTCGCGGACTACCTGCCCGGATCCGACCGCGAGCGCGACCGCGTTTCCGACGTGCATGTCGATCCTATTGCCCGCTCGCTGGAGACCCCACGCTGTTCGGATACGGACGACGACTTCGTCCCTGTGTATCGGACCTTCAACTTCGACGATCTGCTTCACTAAACCTGCCAGTAGTCCGACCGGGGCTTCGTGGAGTTCATGCTCGAGAGCAGGCCGTGGTTCGGCCTGGACGTAGGCCGTTGTGGAAGCCGCATCTTCGGAAACGGGTAGTAGCCCGATCTCAGTGACGTCCGTCCGTTCGACGGTGACGATTTCCACCTGGACGGCTCGCCCCTTGGTAGCGCGTTCGTAGCCGTGTTCCGCGATGTCGGCCTTGGCACGCTCGATAGCGGCGACCAGTTTCTCGAGCTCGGCCTTCGGACGCTGGAACCAGTCGGTGCTCCAGATCCGATAGATGTGCCACCCATGATCCTCAAGGACTGCCTGACGGAGACGGTCGCGATCCCGCGCCGATCGCGCGTCGTGGTAGGCCGCTCCATCGCACTCGATACCGAGTACGTATCGGCCGGGTGTCGCCTCGTCGGCCACGGCGAGATCGATAAAGAACCCCGCGATGCCGACTTGCGGATGCACTTGGTAGCCCCGTTCTTGAAGGGCGGCCGCGACCTGCTCTTCGAATACGCTGTCCATGTCCCTGTCGGCGCGCGCCGCCATCGCCAGACGTCCGGTCCGCGCGTAGTGAAGGAAGAGTTTGAAGGCGAATACACCTTTGCCTTTCCCGCGCTCCGTGTCGATGTCCTCGTCTGTGATCGAAGCGTAGACCTCGCACCGTCTTTTCGCACGACTGATAAGGACATTGAGACGTCGCTCACCGCCTTCGGACCCGAGCGGACCAAAGCGCATGTTCATGAAACCCTGAGCGTTCTTGGCATAGGCGACGGAAATGAACATCACGTCGCGCTCGTCACCCTGGACGTTTTCCAGGTTCTTGATGAAGAAAGGCTCGCTCGGATGCGAATGGAAGAATTCCTCCGATTGGGGGTTCGTCCGCCGGAGCAGTTCAAGCTGGTCCTGGATTTCACGACGCTGCTTGATGGAAAATGCGGCCACGCCCAAGGAGAGATGGGGTGTCTCGAGGGCGTGCTTGATGATGGCCTCCGCCACCTTCTTGGCTTCGACCTTGTTCACGCCTTCCTCGAATATCCCGCCGGGAACGAAGTTGAACCGGAGGCCCATGCCTGCCTCTTGGGTATACGGGCTCGGTACTATGAAAAGCTTGTTCTCGTAGAATTGGCTGTTGGACACCGCGATCAGGGACTGATGGCGGCTGCGATAGTGCCACTTGAGCATTCTCTCCGGCAGACCGCGCGCGGAGAATAGACCAAGGATGCTTTCGATGTCGGAAACGCCCGCACCGCTATCATCTTCGTCGTCGTTTCCGCCCGAAGTCATCTTGGAGAAGAAGCGGGTAGGGGGAAGCTGGCGCTCATCGCCCACAACGACCACCTGTTTGGCGCGCGCCACGGCTCCCAGCGCGTCAACGGGTTGGATCTGACTGGCTTCGTCCATCACGAGAAGATCGAAGTGCAACTGACCCGGTGGCAGGAACTGCGCGATCGAAAGCGGGCTCATCATGAACACGGGCTTCAACGCCTGGATCGCCTGCGAGGCTTTCTGCATGAGCTGCCTGATCGGCATGTGTCCGCGCCGTCGAGCCATTTCCGCGCGGAGAACACCAACCGGGCCAATGCCGGTCACGCCCGGTATTTTCCGATGATGCGACTTCACGACTTCGAACCGGGAAAACGCCATACGTTCGCGATCGAGTGCAGCAAAATCCGAAACCGCGCGGCCATGTAGCTCGCCATCGAACCTGGCCAACTCGGGGTCGTGGGCATTCTGGTCCAGTAGGATCGCTTCGTAGTAGGCCATCTCGAACAAAGGGATCGCATCGTCAGGCACGATACGACCATCTTCCATGCGCTCGACGATTGGCGCTACGCCGGCGGCCGAAGCTTCCTGCGATCGACCTTTGTATGCCGCCCATTTCGAAAGCTTCTCCTCGGACACGGCCCATACCGAGAGTGTCTCGTGGAGTTTGTCGAGAGGGATCAATGAAGGCTCTTTCAGACCGAACAGTGCGATCCGATCGGCTTGAAGATAGTCGAGTGCCGAAGCCACGTTCTCGGCGGTCTTCACGCCTTGTTCCTTGAGTACATCCGCGCGTGCGGCAAGCCCTTCGCGGTTCTCGACACGTGAAGCCAGGATACGGATGTCGGCGTTCTGGGAAACCCATTGCCGGATTAGCTCCAGCTCGTCCCATGGCGATGAAGCTCCCGTCCACAGGCTACCAAATGCCGAGCGGCCGATCGGTTCGTTTTGTTCCAGACCTGCCTTCGTCTCGATACCAAGTCGTAGAAGCTCCAGCCATTTGAGGCGATCGTCCACCGCCGGCGCGCTGACGGCAACAAGTTGCCTGAATGCTGTATCGGCGGCATCGATTGGCGGGAGGACCTTGATCGCCTCGGTCAACGACACGGTCTCCGCCGTTGTCGCCGTCGGGAAGAGAGTGGCATTCTTTTCCGCCAGTTCGACCCACAGGATCGAAAGCAACTGACGAACCTTGTCGAGAAGGTCGCTGACTTGCGCCGTCTGTTGTTGGACAGTCCTTCTGTCTGAAAGGCGGCTAGCAATAGTGCGCGCTTCCGTTCCGACCCCACGGAGGCTGCGCATCCAGAGCACGAGATCCTGAAGCGGCTTGGGGTCGGTCTTCTCACCGCGCCAAGCGTCTCCGAACGCAGAGCGGCCAAGGCTATCGCCCTCACGTACAGCGGCCCGCGCCTGTTTGCCTTTATGGAGAAGATCCAGGAGTCTAATCGTCTCATCCGGAGATGGTTCTCCAATCAGCACTGTCCTGAGAAGGGCTTTCGCAGAGCGCCATTCGCCGCTTAGGAACTTCAGGAAGCGCTTTCCATGGATAGCAACCGCGCTTCTTGCCGCCGTGAGATCGACGTCCCAGGCCTGCTCGCTTACCTTGCCTTCGAGCTCCTTGCGGACGGTCCGAAGCTGTTCGACCCCCTCGGCGAGATCGCCGGCCTGCTCCAGTCCTCGCTCCCAGATGGCCGCGACGAACGCATCGGGGCTGGCATCGGGTGCGTCCGCGACCCGCTCACCGATCGATACTAGGCGACCGATTGAAAATGCGGTGGGTGCGGCTTCCGTTCCCAGTAGTGTGCGCAGGGAGTGGGCGCTCGTCAGGAAGCGCGGCAGCAATTCGCAAAGTCTGGCGATCGCCTCGAACCCCTGATCAGAGAACGTCCCTGGCAGGTGTGCGAATTGTTCTTTCAACTGCGCGCCATCGGTCCGCCACGCATCTTGCTTGAAGATGCCCCCGATCTCGGCCGAAACGCGGACGAATTCGCGACCATCATTGAGGACCTGGCCGATTTGGCCCGCAGCCTGCTCCCAAACGTCGCTGCTCAGGGCCTGCGAAGACATGCCGGGCGGGCACGTGGCGAGACGATGGGCAAGAATGACTTCTACACCGAAATCGGAAATCCGATTTACGGGCTCCCTGATCATGGTACTGGCGACTTCGTTCATGCCCTCGTGAAGATCCGAGACCTCCGCGGCAAGTGCGGTCAGGCGGGCGGTCAAGCGCTCGAGGTCGAGCGGGGTGATCGCGGACAGGCCGACCCCGTACCAAGTATGATCGATCGGTTTGCCAATATCGCGGACTCGATCTGCCAGCTCAGCAATAAGCGATCGGACGCGCGAGCGCTCGTCGGGAGACCATGTCTTCGCTCGCGCCAACTCGAACTGCGACGCCGCGCGCCCCTCGCGGCGAAGGCGGGATAGCTGGCCGATAACCTGATACGGGCTGAGTTCGTATGGATGATAGCGCTGATGAAGCCGCGCCGGGTGCGCGTTGAGCGTATCGCGAATTTCGGTCAGCCTGGCATCGACCGTCGAATGCGGATTGCCTTTGGGCGCACCTAGATCCCAGGTGCGCTGTAGCTCGAAAAGTACCCCGCGCTTGTTCGCCTTGTTACTGTGCAGCTCGAGACATGCATCGCCGACACCCGCTTGGTCCAGCCTTCGCTTTACAACCTCAAGCGCGGCCATCTTCTCAGCTACAAACAGCACGGTTTTACCGTCGGCGACGGCGGCACCGATGATGTTGGCGATCGTCTGCGACTTTCCAGTGCCGGGCGGGCCTTGGATCACTAGATCGCGTCCGCGTCGCGCCTCGTGGATCGCCAACGTCTGGGAGCTGTCGGCATCGACGATATGGGTCATCTCGCTTGTGGAGATATGTTTGTCGATGTTCTCGTCTTCGCCGATGAGTTCTTCACGTGATGTGAAACCATCGGAAACCAGCGACCGGACGAGCGGAAGCTCGGTGAACTTAGCGTCCTGCGGCCAAAGGGTAGCGTCGAGATCCCGGTACATCAGGAACTTGGCGAACGAGAAGAAACCCAGGACGATGTCGTCGGGCTGCACGGACCAGTCTTGCTTGACGGCGACACAAGTGGTGACCTTTTCGACGTAGTCCGAGTACGAGAAGTCATCGGTCGCCGAGAAATCAGGCAACTTGATCGCATGGACACGATCAAGGAACGCCTCGAGCGAAAGATTGGAGGCAAAATCCTCCTGGCGGGCCTTGAGCTTGAAGCGCTCGGCCGCGCTGGCGCGTTCGAGCGCAACGGGGACCAGGATTAACGGTGCATATCTGACGTTCTCGGCGTTCTGCGGGTCCACCCACTTCAGTGTCCCGAGGCCGAGGAAGAGGATATTGACGCCCTGTTCTTCTTCGAGAGTACGGGCATCAAAATAAAGATCAAGGAGACGCTTCTGCAAGGCATTCGGCGTCATTCGGGTCTGGAGTTTGTTGTCGCTGTGGCGCAAGAGCTTCCCGGAGGCATCCCGTTCGTCATCGTCCGGCAACGCTAGCTCGATGAGTTCTTCGCCATCGGCTGTCAGATCCGTACCCTCGCGACCCTTTGCCCCCGCAAGGAACGTCATCACCCTTCCATCGGTAATGAGGATCCGGAAAACTTCGGATGCCTTTTCATCCACGACGTCAATTGTCTTTGCACTTTTGGAGAAACGCGGGACGTTTAAAAGGCGGTTGCGCGCAGATAGATCGAGCAGCTCCGTTCTTGCGCGCTCAATCTTTGCCTCTACCGACAGGTTACTCTGGAAGACGGAAACTTGTTCTTCCGTCGAAGCAGACTCGGGCAATCCATCCATTTCCAGTACCTCCACGTGCCTCAGTGATGGAACGCCTGAGGTTGTGAGTCTAGCCGGGGCGATGAAATCAGAGCCTTGTTCACAGATTAGGATGCTATGTGCTGCATCGAGAACAGTGGTGACCCTGCGTCTGTATAGTTTAGACTGTAACGCACTCCACTGGGGTCGGTAACGTCTTGCCGAACGAAAAGATGCGTGCGCATTTCCCGTTCGCCGCCGATCATAAGCTTTGCTGAGAGCTTATGCATTCGCCGTAGAAAGTGTTCGAGTCGCCACCTCGGGATGACACCGAAACGTTGGCGGGTAACCCCAGCGAGAACGTAAAGCTTTGCGTTCCGGTCTCGGCTAGCATGAGGCCTGATCCGACGCTCAATTTGATTGGTTTCGTCTGTCCTATTTGGACGGTATTGTTGCTAGCTCCCATCCCACCTCGGATCATCAGCGTCATCAACGGCAGTTTGTCAACTTGCAGCTTATTACCGTGGGCTCTTGGGTAGCCGCGAGCGCAGGTTGAAGCGACAAAGAAAGAAAGGTCGCAAGAGCATATCTTCTCAAAATCTGATCCCTATGTGTTTGACCCAGCCGCCGTTGACATTATCGGCTTGAGTGCTGCCTGAAGCTCACGATCATATCCGCCGAAACGTCACCTGGGAAACAGAGCGGTGCATATCCGCCACCGCGGTTATACGCACTGCGCTTGCCACAACGTCTCCCACCGCGGTCCACGTTATACGGACAGGCGCATGAGCTGGGATACATCGCGATAGAATCCGCTATTATCCGTTGGACAACAAGCGAATCCGACATTTGCGGTGCGGCCGAGGGCGGTGGGGCCTTTTTCTGGGGAGCCGCTTCCTCTTTCTGCTCAGCGGGCTGCGGCTTCTCTTCGGTCAACAGACTGGCGGAGATCCACCCATCTCGTTGTGTTAGGGTATCGCGGATGTGAGACCAGTCGCCTTGCGTTTCGAGCACGTTGACTTCCCTACCGCTGTCGTACCTGTCGAGAATACCGAACTGCTTGCCCGGGCCATCGCGAAGAGCGACCTTGCGTCCCTTTACGAAACGAGTGGCAGGCACCGGCGGCGGCGTAGCTTCGATTGGCTTTTTCGGTTCCACAACAGGCACGGAGACGTCGAGCGGTTCGATACGTGCCGACGCCAACCGTTTGTCGGTGACGGATGGCGTCTCGGCCTGCCTACTCGCCGTCCACTCAACCGGCGGCGACGGTAACGACGTAGCTTTTTCCACGCGGCCGAACAAAGAACCGAGTCCGCCCAAGATCAACACGACAAGGAGCAGGGCCGGTGTAAACTTAGGCTTCTTTTTGGATCGGCGTCTGCGCGCCATGGCAACTCTCGATGGCATGTTACCGTCAAGGGTTGTCCATATCACACGCCAAAGTCGAGGTCATTGTCGGACTTCATTTGATGTTGATTTTCGGTGAAGTTCCTCCGCACGAAATCCAACAGGCGTCAATGATATGACCCTGTTTGCTCGGCAGAGCCGTAATCAAGCCTTATCGGGCGGACATCGTCGAGGACCGCTGGAACCGTGGCGATACTGAGAATGATGGTCTTCATAATGCCGAAGACTATAGTACACCATAGTTAGTGCAATTCCGTTGTGCAAAATTCGACCGACGGTCCAGTCCTAATGTGAGAGAAGTTCTTGCGGCTTCTTATTGCAAATACGATGAATCTCGCGTCGATGCAGCCGATGGCAGGCTCGATGGTGGTTTTCTATCCGATTTCAAATCGCTGAGGTAAAAACCATGGATGATGTCGAGCTTACGGGCGGGTGTCAGTCCGGGGCAATACGGTACGCGCTTAGCCAAAAACCGCAGAACGTCCATGTCTGCCATTGTCGAATGTGCCAGAAGGCTGTGGGCGGACCATTTGCGGTCATCTGTCCCGTTCTGAAGCCAACATTTCGCATTACTGGCGGAGAGATTAGCTATTTTATGAGTTCAGACGTTGGCCGACGCAGGTTCTGCAGTAATTGCGGCACGCCACTGTGCTTCGATTACCCGGATGGTGATGACACCGGCGTTCTTGCGGGGACTTTAGATGATCCAAACCAAGTTCCTCTAGAAAACCAATACGGCAACGAGAGCCGTGTTGCCTGGTACGCTGGCCTACATCCCGGCGCACAACGTGTTGAACGCCGTCGGGCATTGTTTCGATGAGGTCTCGCAAAGGCTCCGGCACCAGCTCGAATTGGTCGAGGACCGCCCGGGTCGGGGGAGGCCATCTGAATTCAAGATCGGTATTTCCGTCCCGGATGCGATGGACGATCTCCGCCGCATTAAAAGGCAATGGTCGAAGTAGCCCTGCCTCGTAATAGAAGCCTACTTCATTAACTGGGCGTCCAGCCAACTCGAAAAAATACTCAATGACGAAGCACAGCGGCCCAATCGAAGCCTCGCGTCCCATTTCCTCTTCTAGTTCTCGTGCGAGGGTCTCGGCACCCGTCTCATGAAACGCGACGCGTCCACCGGGCATTGCCCAGAAACCATCCCCGACACCCCGATGAATTAGGTTTGGCTGTTTGAACGGATGATTGCGCCGGCCCGCATCTGGAAGCGGGCATCTCCTACAACCCCGATGAAGCCGCGCGACCTGTCCGCGAAGTGGAGCTAAAATCGGTGCTCGTCGCATTCAGGCCTCATGACAAGAAGAAGCGCGGCCGAGACAGGGCGTAGCCGCTCCTACGGCTGGCGCTGGAGCTTGCAACTGTCAGTCCCGGTGTGCGCATAAGCTCGGAGTCGGAGCAGCTTTTGAACAGACCTTCAAACTAAACCGACATCGGCGACGAAATCGCGAAGTGCCGGTTAAGTGTTGGGCGTTTTCCATGTTTTCAGCAGCATCGCAACGAACTTCTCCGCAGCGGGGGACAGGGCACTGCTTCGTCTTTGCACGATGCCGATCGTGCGGGAAACTACGGGGTTTACGATCGCTCGCGTCACGAGGAACGGATGATCTTCTTGGGGAGTGGCCAGTCGCGGCAAAACGGAAATCCCAAGTCCGGCCACGAGGCCAAGCGACGTGTTGAGATGGGTCACCTCATAAAACCAGTTAAATTTGAGATTGTGTCGTGCCAGTGCCCCATCGAGGAGCGTTCTGTTGGTGCTCGAACGGTCGACGGCAACCAGCGGGAACTTGATGGCACGTGTTGACAAAAGCAGGCAGCGTGGAAATTCGCGAAGGCGTGTCAGCCGGGGGAGGATGTGACCTTCAATGTGCAATCTGTACCGCATGGAAGATAAAGACTGGCTGCGCATCTAAAACAGGCTTCTCCTGTCCCTCTTGGATCACTTCTACCTGATGACGTGCTTTTCTCCGCCACAGCGCAACCGCGTTCGAGCGGCTTGAAAGCTCAAAGGAGTTGCGCGAACTGTCCGGTCACACAGCGTGACATGCGCGCGAAACGGTCTACAACAATCGGCAAATCTCCTGGGTTCACCGCATTTCTATGAAGCGAATCCTACACTGCGCCGGCGAGAGGCTGCGCACGTTATAACTATTGGTAATTATCCGCGCGTCGTCGGGAATTGGAATGCGAGGAACTGAGCTGCTAGCGTTTGCATTGACAAATATCAAACAGAGACGAACCACCCGAATGGTAAGTTTTGCTCGCCGAAATATCGTTCAGATCCAGGCTGGTTTCACAGCAGGAGCGTCGTCAGTTCAACTGGTCGAGGAGTGCCTGCGGCGGATCGCCGAGACGAATAATCAGACGCGGGCGATGATCCTCGTCAAGGCGGAAGAAGCTCTTGCGAGCGCGAGGATCGCGGAAGCCGAAATCCTGTCTGGCAGGCGGCGAGGGCCACTCCATGGCATTCCTATCGCCGTCAAAGACGTGATCGATGTTCGGGGCTGGCCAACGACAGCCGGTTCCAAGCTCTTCGACGGACATGTCGCCGAAAAGGACGCCGACTGCGTCTCAAGGCTTCGAGAGGCCGGCGCCATTATCATCGGCAAGACGAACCTGCATGAATTGACCGTTGGCGGACACGAGAACCCCTGGTTCGGCAAGGTCGTCAATCCGCTAAATCCAGAACGCGGAACAGGTGGCACCAGCAGCGGCTCAGCGGCCGCTGTCGCGGCAGGCTATTGTGTTGCAGCGATCGCGACTGACACCGGAGGATCCAACCGCTCACCTGCGGCTGCCACCGGTCTCGTCGGATACAAGCCGGCAAAGGGTGCGGTGAGCAATGTCGGTGCGCTGCCGACCGCGCCGACTTTCGATGCCATTGGCCCAATCGCCGTCAGCGTCCAAGATGCGTGGATCGTCTATTCGGCCATGCGAGGCATACCGGATTCGGAACTGAGAAAAATCGAACCCTCCGGCTTGACGATCGGTGTTTGCCCGGACCTCTGCAGTGCGGATGTCGATCCTGCAGTGGGGAGCGCTCAGGGAACATGGCTCGACGCGGCGGCGAGCGCTGGCGCTACGATAAAGGTCCTTCAGTTCGCGCGATCTGACGAGGTCAAAGAAGCCGGCAAAGCGATCCTGATGTATGAATTCGCGCTCAAGTATGGCCCGCTCATCGATAGGCACCCGGAGAAGGTAGGTGGGGCCGTGCGGAATTTTGTATCCGAGGGCCTGTCGATCGGCGAAGCCGCATACCGATCCGCGCTTGCTTATCGCTCGGAAGTCATGCCGGACTTCCGGCGGATGATCGGATCAGTCGATGTCCTTGCTTCGCCCGTCGCGCCGGGCTTGGCACCACGCCTCGCTGACGAAATGACTCGCGTGGGAGCAGAATGGGTCCCATACGGAACGGCAGGCGGTAGCTTCCGGCGCTGGGCAAATTTTTTCGACGTCGCTAGCATCGCAATACCTTTGCCGATCGCTGGCGACCTTCCGGCTTCCATCCAAATTGCAGCCCTTTCAACTAACGAGGAGGCACTGTTTTCGGCTGCGCAAGCGCTCAGTCATCTGAGGTAACGCCTCACGTAAGATTCCATCAACAATCAAAAAGGGGAATAAAATGAAGAAACTTGCACTTATCGCCTCGGTCGTCATGGCAACATTCGGCGTTGCTGCTCCATCCCATGCGGCTGATGGTGTCATTCGCTTCGGCGTCGCCGCCGAGCCTTACGCACCCTTCTCCGTCAAGGACGCAAGTGGAAAATGGACCGGCTGGGAGATCGACCTCATGGACGCCGTCTGCAAGCAGATGAAAGCCAAGTGCGAGGTCGTTGATATTGCTTGGGACGGTATCATTCCTGCCTTGCTGGAAAAGAAGTTCGACGTCATCTGGAGCTCGATGTCGATCACGGACGAGCGTAAGAAGGTCATCGATTTTACCGATAAATATTACTTCTCACCGAATGTGCTCGTCGGTGCGAAAGCCGACACGCGCGCATTTGACGTAGCGAAGCCCGAAACGTTCAAGGGTGTCGCCGTAGGCGCCCAAACGGCAAGTCTTCAGGCAACCTACCTCCAGCAGAAGCTGACGGGGATCGCAGACCTCAAGATTTATCCGACGCTCGATGACGAAACTGCCGACCTTCAGGCCGGACGTGCCGATCTGATTGCTGCTTCCGGGATCCAGATCTCGGATTTCCTGAAGAAGCCCGAGGGACAGGCGTACGAGGTCAAGGTAACCCTGCCACAGGAAAAGATGTTCGGCTATGGCGACGGTGGCGGCGTACGCAAGGAAGACACAGCGCTTCGGGACCGCCTGAATGAAGCGCTCAAGGCTGTTCATGCCAGCGGCGAGTACGACGCGATCACCAAGCGCTACTTCGATTTCGATATTTACGGGGAATGATCTTCTGATCTCGCAAAGGTGCCGGGCTCCTTGGGCGGCCGGCACCCGTCTCATTGTATTGGAAGCTCCGTATGGATTCGAAACTGTCTTGGCTGGGTCTGCTCAGCTATGGAGATCAAGGCTGGGGAGATGAGCTCCTGAAAGGCGCTTATCTTAGCATCGGCATCTCGGTCACGGCCTATATGATCGGTCTCTTGCTCGGGTTGATTGGAGCGATCGCCAAAATCTCGAAGAACCGCCCGGCAATTGTGGCCGCAAGCGTCTATACCACGGTCATCCGCTCGGTACCTGACATCCTGATCATATTCTTGATCTATTATACGGCAACCGATGCATTTCGATCCGTCATGGCTATGACGGGTTTGGCCGCGGATTTTCAGCTGAACGGCTTTGAGGCTGCTGCCCTGTCTCTTGGTGTCGTTCAAGGCGGCTACACGACCGAGGTGTTGCGCGGGGCAATCGTCGCGGTTCCGCGAGGTCAGTCGGAGGCCGCCTATGCAGTCGGATTGAAGCGCTGGCAGACCTTCTTTCTCGTGATCCTGCCGCAAATGTTTCCGTTGGCGCTCCCTGGCCTCGGAAACCTGTGGCTGATCGTGCTGAAGGAAAGCTCGTTGGTCAGCTTGATCGGCTTCACCGAGCTCGTACTTGCCGGCAAGATGGCAGCCGGAGCAACCCGCCACTATCTCCTGTTTTACTGCGCCGTTGGGGTCATCTTCTTGGTCATGTCGGGCCTGTCAACCATGATCCTGCACTTCATTGAGGTCAGGGCTTACGAAAACTGGAGGCGGAGATAAGCATGGACGATTTCCCGACGTACCTTTCAGGGCAGATATTTTCAGGGCTCCAGACGACCATTATCTTGTTCATCACTTGCGCGGCCGCCGGAAACCTCCTGGCACTCCCGCTTGCGCTGGCGAGGATCTCGCAAAAGCGGTGGCTGAGATACCCTGTGATTGCCTTCATCCTCCTGTTCAGAGGAACACCACTTCTCGTCCAGCTCTATGTCTTCTATTTCGGGATCGGCCAGGTTTTGGCGATGATACCTGCGATCCGGTACAGCGCGTTCTGGCCGCTTCTTCGCACAGCCAATACCTATGCGTTCGTCACATTGTCGCTGAATACCGCAGCGTATTGCGCAGAAATCTGGCGTGGTGCAATTCTAGGCATTGCGCAGGGACAACGCGAGGCTGGCCTATCTCTCGGGCTTTCAAAGTATCGGATTATGCGCTCGATACTATTGCCCCAAGCGTTCCGCCTGGCGCTGCCATCCATTGGTGGCCAGAACATCCTGCTACTCAAAGGCACAGCCCTCGCGGCGTCGATCACGGTCTTCGAATTGATGGCGTCGGCAAACTTCGTCAGGTCCCAGACATTCAGGGTCTATGAACCGCTTCTTGCCGCGGCCTTGGCTTACTTCCTGCTTGCGGTCGTTATCACGTCCGGCTTCAAATTCGTGGAAGATCGAATGTCGCGCTATTGAGAGGGTCGATTTTGGATCCGATACGCAGATCGAGATACCAATGAGGCTCGGCCGGGCCTCTTTGTTGCGAAGTAAGGCTCCAAGCCTCTAATGCAGGATCTGGCTGAGGAACAGCTTGGTGCGCTCGTGCTGTGGATTATCGAAGAATTCGGCCGGCGAATTCTGCTCGACGATCTGGCCCTGGTCTATGAAGATCACGCGGTTCGCAACCTGACGAGCAAAACCCATTTCGTGGGTGACGCAGAGCATGGTCATGCCTTCTTCGGCAAGGCCCACCATCGTATCCAGCACTTCCTTGATCATTTCAGGATCGAGGGCCGAGGTCGGCTCGTCGAACAGCATGATCTTCGGGTTCATGCAGAGCGAGCGGGCAATCGCCACGCGCTGCTGCTGGCCGCCCGAAAGCTGACCCGGATATTTGTTGGCCTGCTCCG
>Ga0102590_1000679_pt1 | contig 66597 bp, 45 predicted proteins | sample AraplaMF_Col_mMF_FD_76859 | JGI IMG/M metagenome (GOLD analysis project Ga0102590, IMG submission 76859) | Arabidopsis root microbial communities from the University of North Carolina, USA - plate scrape MF_Col_mMF | ecosystem: Host-associated > Plants > Roots > Endosphere | place: USA...
GGAAATACACGGTCTATTACAGGATGCAGCAGGTGTACTGCTATAGCGCGTACCATGGCTTCCAGGCTAGTGCGGTGGCCAACAAATAAACGGCGCATGGTAACCAGGTTGCCGGCCAGTATGATGGGATCTATTTCTATCATCTTTTTTTGGATGCCCAGCACACTCACCAGCGCTACATTGGCATTTAGCGCAGCCACCTGTAATGATTGCTCAATGGTATCAGCCCCACCGGTTTCTATGATATGATCTATGCCTTGTCCGTTTGTGAGCGCCTGTGCCGCAGGCGGCCAGTTGGGTATGGTATAACGGTTGATCACATCATCCGCACCCAGCTCAATGAGCCGCGCTGCTTTCCCGGGGCAGGATGTAATGGCAATCACTTTTGCACCCAGCATTTTGGCAAACTGTAAAGCAAACAATGCTACGCCGCCGGTACCTATGGTAAGTACGGTTTCTCCTGGTGTAACAGGCCCGCCGCCGGTTAATGCGTTCCAGGCCGTTAACCCTGCGCAGGGCAAGGTGGCCGCTTCTTCCCAGCTCAGGTGCGGAGGTATATGCACCAGGCTTTCTTCTTCCAGTAATGCATACTCCGTGAGCATGCCGGGCAGGGTACAGCCTAATTGATAGCGGCCAAGCTCACGGCTGAAGGGGCCGTCTACCCAGCGGGCAAAGTAGCTGCCGGTTACATGATCGCCTATGACAAACTTTTGCACAGCTTCGCCAATGGCCACTACCTCTCCTGCCCCATCGCTCAAAGGTATTACGCCGGGTACTGACGGCAGCGGGTACACGCCGTTCAGGATATAGGTATCCCGCCGGTTCAGGGACACAGCATGCATACGTACCAGCACTTCTGTAGGGCCGGGTTCGGGGATGGAATGTTGTTGCAGGATAAGTTTTTTTACAGCGCCGGTATCTTCCAGGTGATAAGCTCTCATGATCATTATTTTGATGGCAAAGCTAGGCCGGGCTGCTGCCTGCGGGTTTATCCAAAGACGCCAATCATTGATCATTTTGCGCCACGGCATCACAGCCAGTTGTATTTACACTTATCTTGGCACAAATTTCAGGATGTATGGATCTGCAAAAAGCATTAGTGAAAAACCTGCTGGCCTATGCAGTGCGGCGGGAACTGTCTGCGGAGCAGTTATGCTCCCTGGCAGGGTTTTCCATCTCAGCATTACAAAGTAAAAACCCGTTGACCATTACCCCTAAACAGCTGAACGATCTGTGGTTAAATGCCAGCCACCTGAGCAACGATCCTTTATTTGGGCTGCACCTGGGCGAGTCTATGCAGACATCTGCCCTGGGCATGGTAGGGCTTATTATTCAGCATAGCAGCACAGTGGGCGAAGCGCTTACACAGGCGGCCTCTTTTACGCATCTCATCACCGACCTGTTTGGCATGCAGGTTACACAACACAAAACGGGTTTCAACGTACAGTTCATTCCATATAAAGATGGTACACAGGAACACAGCTTTGCATTTCAGCAAATGATGGATCTGTTTATGGCCTATACCCTGCATGAAATGGACGGACTGGTATTGCAGCTCATTCAGCCCAAACAGGTGAAGCTACCCTTTCACAATGATCATGAAGCGGAATACCAGCGGGTGCTACGCTGTACGGCTATCAGAAAATCAAAGGAGTATGTAATTGAGTTTGATAAACAGCATTGGGATACGCCGGTGATCACCGCCAATTATGCTTTACAAAGCCTGCTGCTGCAAAAGGTGGGCGCGGTGGTTGATGCGTTAAGCAACATTCCTAACCTGCGCACACGCTTAAGCAGCTATTTACTGGCCAATGCTTACCTGGGTATTCCTTCTTTGGAAGATCTGGCCGCGAACTTTAATACCAGCGCCCGTACGCTGCAACGCAAGCTGCAGGAAGAAGGCATCACTTACCAGCAGCTGGCAGAATCAGTGCGCAAATCGCTCGCGCTGCATTACCTGGAATCCGGTACTTACCCTATTAAAGAGATCTCGTATATACTGGGATATAATGAGCTGAGTGCATTTACACGGGCGTTTAAAAGATGGACAGGGAGCAGCCCGGTGAATTATTTGAAGAATTGAGGAACAAATTGTATGGGATTAAAATTCGTGCATTTACATGGTGTCAATTCAGACTCGATGCATACATCACTTTTAAAAATATTTAGACAAGCTTACTCTAATTAAAATTTCAGTTTAAAAAGATTTCATTTAAAACCCGTTTAGTAATTGTAAACATGTTTGAAAACATTACTTAATATTTGAAGCGGATGCTTTATCGCGACTAGCGTCAATAATGAACGTTTTTACAACTATTTCATTTACTTCACATACATTGTTAATAATTTCCTCAAGTGCTCTTATTTTATCTAAATCCTTTTGTGTATAACATACAACAACGAAATAACCGTACTTAATATCTTCAACTTCTAAATATTTAGGCAACTGTGATTCAATTCCATGCCAAAATTTAGAATTTCTTGCTAGTTTAATTTCGATTAAAGCTCTATTTGAGTAACCCTGAGAAAATTTAAAATCAACTGGACCTCTTCCTAGATTCACCTCTTTTGATATATCAATATTGTTCGCTCTACAATAATGTTTTACAATCCCGGTAAATAACAGCTGAGTTGCTTCTTCTCCCTTTGATTTTAAATTGTCATTCCATAACAGTTTATAACCTGAATTGTTCTCAATGAAATGAATGAATTGTTCAATCATTCGCTCTGCAAAAATTATAAAATCTTTTTCGTTACCTACGCTCAATTTCAACGGGTTACAAATTCCATAGTCTCTTGTATGATTATACCATTGATATATTCCCTTGGGATCCTTCTTTAAATTGTAAGAATCTGGCAAGGCTGTATCTTCACGATACCTTTCATATTCTTTAACCCACTCACGATTCTTGCGGGCAATATCTACAATATCTGATTTTCTTACTTCGCTTTTTAATACAATGTTGAATTGATCCCTAATCTCTTGGTTTTTATTCTCCCAACAATAATCCCAAAATTTATCCGTGGAAATCGTGGGCAATTCACCAAGAAATTCCTTAGGCACTAATAATATAGGAAGTCCTTCTTTAAAAGGATTAATTGGTAGTTCCACTTGTCCTTGAATCCACCTTTTAAATTGAAAATCGTACCCATATCGGTCAATTCTAACAGTCCTAACTGGTACATTATAGACCTCACATACCGACGAGGTATATTCGATCAATTCACGCTTTATTAAATTAGCTGCAATGTCACTTATTCTATCACATCCAATGCCTTCATTAAATATACCTAATTCTTCAAAATGTTGTATATTATCAATACCCAGCTTGATTGACTCATAAATCGCAGCGACTATCTGTTCCGCAAAGCCATCTCCTGACCCAGCGCCATCAATTGAATTTGCACCATACCCCAAACATATTTCTTTTGCTTCAGGAAAGACCATTGTTTTCTTGAGTATTCTGAATCGCAAGTCTTGTTCTGAATTCCTAGATGAGGCTGCAATTTTAAAAGCTTCCACAAAAAAATTCACAATATTCTTGTGACACTCCTTGAAATATTTATTTTTTGTTTTAAACAGGAAGAAGGGATCAATAAAAAGTCTAGTATCTCTGTCAAGAATTGGATCAAACCAATCTATATCATCCTTAATAGTTATTTTGAAAAATTCAGAAAATGTCATTAGGGTTAGGGATTAAATTATTCATCATTTACCTTAAGAAATAAAAAACATGTTTAGCATTTATAAAATCAATCGATTACGGTTAGATATAAGTTCAACAAAGATTATTTCTAACTCCACGAACTTTATATATACAATTAGTCCTCGATAAATAGTCATGGAAAGCATCATCTGCTAGCTACTCCTCAACATATTTACAAATATTATAACTGATTGAAAGGTACTAAACATTGTTGTATCAACCGTTTTTCCCATCTAACATTTATGTTGTATTTCGTTACTTTATTTCTTTTCACTAGTATATCTAAGACTAGCGCTGAACTTAACCATTATATTATAAGTCTAAAACAGTTCCAGCTGCCCATTTGCCGGCGGCAATAGCTCACCAAAATTAGAGAGCCCTATCCCTAACAGCCGTACTTTATTATCTTCATAAAAAGCAGCGGTCATCAGCTGCCGGGCAGTAGCCTGTATGGTAGCAACATCATTCACCGGGTAGCTAAGCGATAAATTGCGCGTGATCTGCCGGAAGTCGCTGTACTTCACTTTCAGCGTAATAGTACGGCCTTTCAGATTGTATTTCATTAGGCGGTTATGCACGGTGAGCGATAGCTTATCCAGCTCTGCGTACATTTCTTCAAGGGTGGTAAGGTCGTAAGGGAAGGTATCTTCCGCGCTCAGGGATTTGGTTTCGCGGTGCGGTTCTACAGGCCGTTCATCAATACCTCGCACAATACGGTAATAAAAACGGCCGGGTTTACCAAAGTGTTGGGTAAGATCAGCTTCCGTAAGCTTTTTCAGATCAGCGCCGGTGTGCAGGCCCATGCGCTTCATCTTATCTGCCGTTACTTTGCCTACGCCAAAGAACTTTTCTACCGGCAGCTTTTCCATAAAATCTTCTATTGAAGAAGGACCTATGAAGGTAAGTCCGTCCGGCTTTTGCATATCAGAGGCTATCTTGGCTACAAACTTATTTACCGATACACCGGCAGATGCTGTGAGCCGGAGCTCATCCTTTATAGCCTGCTTTATCAGCTTAGCCACTTCGATGGCAGAACCTATCTGTAGCTTATCCTGGGTTACATCCAGGAAAGCTTCGTCCAGGGAAAGGGGTTCTATCAGGTCGGTGTAGCGGTGAAAGATCTCGCGGATCCTGCGGGATACCTCTTTGTATACATCAAACCTTGGGCGTACGAAAATAGCATCCGGGCAAAGCTGCAAGGCCCTTTTAGATGGCATGGCAGAACGGATGCCGAATTTGCGCGCTTCATAGCTGGCAGTAGCTACTACCCCGCCCCTGCCTTCCGGCGAGCCGCCCACTACAATGGGTTTGCCACGGTACTCCGGGAAATCGCGCTGCTCTATGGACGCGTAAAAGGCGTCCATATCTATGTGGATGATCTTGCGGAGCGGTTTAGAAGGTTCGTTTTGCATGCAGCACCAGGTAGCAAAAGACAAAGATAGGAAGGGATGGGAGAATAAAAAGGAAATGGCCCCTAAGGACGGTTCCCTGACATTAACAAAGGGTTAACCATTTCCATAAGCTATTATCATAATTTACGGGTTCATTGCATCTAAGGACAGCATTACACCTACCGAGAATAAAATAAGGAAGTATTCAACTTATCATTGATCCAGAATATGTATCCCCGCATATTTCCCCTCATTTTTTCATCTTGCCTTTTTATCACATTAATGGCAGGCAACTTCCATGCCTATACGCAGGGGAAAGATGCAAGGGTAACCATTACCTGTGAAAATCTTACATTAAGCGACTTCTTTAATGCAATATGGGAACAAACCCAGCTGCAGGCCTTCTTCAACGACCAGCAAATAAATAGTTCGGAAAGGATCAGTGTAACATTTAAAAATGAGCCGCTGGATAACGTGCTCGCCTATCTGCTAAGAAAAAGAGAGCTGACCTGGGACTACAGGGGCCAGGTATTTGTAATCCTCCCTAGAAAAGAAGGTGATCCGCTGTTAGGTGAGATGCCGAAAAATGTTACCCGGATAGTAACAGGAACAGTACGGGATAACAATGGTATTCCTGTTAAGAATATTTTTGTTGGGGTGAGAGCTTCTTTTAAAGGTACCCGGACGGATGAAAACGGCCAGTTCAGGTTAAAAGATGTTAAACCGGATGCCCGCCTTGCAACGCGCTCCATGCTTTATATTAATAAGGAGGTGATTGCAAAGGAAGATACCATTAATATACAGGTAGACCCCTACGTTGCAAACCTGGACCAGATAACCGTAGTGGGATATTCCCAACAAACGCTTACCGGGAATATCAGCAGGGTAAAAGAGGACGACATTACTGCACAACCGGTTTCAAACCCGCTTTTTGCACTACAGGGCCGCGTACCCGGATTAAATATTTCGGCCATCAGTGGGTTGCCGGGCAGCAGTCTTAGCACCCGTTTACGTGGAAGGAATAGTATTGACTGCAATACAGATCCGCTGATAATATTTGACGGGATGCCCTTCTTTTCGGGACAATCCAATTCAGATGTAGCCAACTTATTCGGAAACAACGCAGGATTAGGAGCCAATGTTGCCGCCAGTAGCTTAAATCTCATAAACGTGCATGATATTGCCAGTATGGCTGTACTCAAAGATGCAGATGCTACCGCTATCTACGGCACCCGTGGGGCCAACGGGGTAATAGTTATTACCAGTAAAATGCCCCGGGAGGATAAGAAAGGAATGACGGTGAATGTTTATTCAGGCATTGCACAAGTGAGCCATTTTGTTAAATACCTGGATACACAGCAATATTTATCAATGCGTCATGAAGGATTGCGCAACGACGGACGATCTGTTGACGACGGGGATTATGACCTCAAAGTATGGGATACCACCCGTTATACTAACTGGCAAAAGACATTAATAGGCGGAACCGGTCATGTTACCAATGCGAACATGGAATTTGTGGGCGCAGGCAAAACCAGCAGCTACCGCATAAGCGGCCTGTATAGGCGTGAAAGTACTGTTTATCCTACAAAAGAATTTCATTACACCAAGAGTTCAGTACGTTTTCAATACAACTTAAGCTCCCCCAATAAAAAATTCAATGCAGCTGTTTCGGGAAATTATGTGGCTGACCGGAATCTTTTACCCTCCCTTGACCTTACCTCGTTTTCCACCTTACCGCCCATTACGCCGGAACCTTATATTAATGATACCATCAATTTTGCAGCGGGAACTTTTTTTGACAACCCTTATAGTTATATGCTTCGGCCCTATAAAGCCGGTTCACAGAATGTACGAACTAATGGCACTTTTAGTTACCAGGTAACACCAGATCTGTCTATCATATCCACGCTGGGTTATGGTTCCTTCAATGTACATGAAACGCAGGTCAATCCATCAAGGTCATTTGGTGGCCTTGCCCCGGGCTTTAGCAACTTTGCATACACTAAATTTTCTAACCTGATTGCAGAGCTGCAAAGTTCATGGAAAAAAAAGATCGGAAAAGAACAATTTAATATGCTGATCGGGACCACTTTTCAAAAAGATGGTAAAACGGCCAACAGCTATGCAGGTTATGGCTATACGGACGATACGCAGCTGGAAAATAAGGAAGCCGCCAAAATACTGGATACCATTAACCTTACGAAGCAAAACTACCGTTACATATCCTGGTATGCACAAATTGGCTATAAGCATAATGACAAATATTTACTGAATATAACCATTAACCGGGACGGCTCTACCAGGCTATCCCCTATGGGGAAATACGGCAATTTTGGAACCATTGCGGCCGGATGGATCTTTAGCCGGGAAAATTGGCTGATACAAAACCGTATCCTGAGCTTTGGTAAATTGCGCGGCAGCCTGGGAATAACGGGCAATAACAGGTGGGCAGCCAATGAAAACCAAAACTCATATCTCCCTTTTGCTGCCGCAGAAAAAAATATTTCCATCGCCTTACCTTATAAGAATTATACCTGGGAGAAAGTGCGAAAAGCGGAAGTGGGACTCGACCTCGGTTTCTTTAATGATCAGCTGTTAGTGAACTTTAGCCTGTATAATAACCGTAGCACAGATCTGCTCCTCACATCAAAACCACCTTTCAATGGTGGTAAAAAAGATCCGGTGAATTACCCGGCGATAGTGCAAAATAAAGGCATGGAGGTAGAGATTATCTCCAATAACATAAGGTCCGATAAGCTTACCTGGACTACAAATTTCAATATCAGTTTTCCCAGAACGGTGCTGAAAGCATTCCCATTCCTTGAAATGACTTCCTATAAGAATTACTACTCCGTAGGGCTACCGCTCGATATGTTTAAGGGGTATCACTCACTTGGCGTAGATTCAAAGGAAGGTATCTTACTCTTTACGGACAAAAAAGGGGACGGCGCTACCCTTGATGATAAGGTATATGGCAAAGGTATAGGGGCCACCCTATACGGCGGAATACAAAATAATATCCGGTGGAAAGGTTTGGAAATTGAATTTCTTTTACGATTTGTACGGCAAAACAATTATAGCTACGACTATGCAAATTCAAATGTTGCTCCGGGCGCTATACGCAACCAGCCCATAACGGTATGGAATCGCTGGCAACAATCTGGAGATGTGACCCGCATACAGCAATTTACCAGTACAATATTCACACCGGAAGGAACAGCTTTCCGCTATCTTGTTGAGAGCGACCAGCGAATAGCAGATGCCTCTTATATAAGGATGCAGTCATTATCCATTGCCTGGCATCTTCCCGAAACATGGATGCAAAGGATCAGGATAAAAAGCAGTAAAGTGTTTGTACAGGGGCAGAATTTGTTCACAATAACGAGGTATCCTGGTTTAGATCCTGAAACTGCTGCAGACACGGAAATATATCCAACAACCAGGATGGTTACTGCCGGATTACAAATAGCATTCTAAGAACAGGGAGTAAAGGCACAAGGCGGCGCCAGGTTATCTACACCACTTCTTTAATTCGGGGACTTGATTACGGTTATTACTTCTCTTATGGTGATACGCATTAGTATTAACTTATTGCGCAATCGATAGCAATAATGGGAGATGCTGAAAACCCACGTAACAGAGTAAGCATAAAAAACAAAAATTAATCATTATGAAAAAGTTCCTATGTAAACACCGGCATGTAGCAATTACACTTGCCGCATTATTATTATCTACCTTGTTTTCACAGGCAAACATGAAACGCACCATGGCCAAATGCACCCAGAGTAATCTTGGTAATATTTGCTTCCAGGCAACCCTCCCGGGTGGTTGCGGACCCGATGTAACAGGTGTTATTTGTACCACTACTTCAGGAACAGCTACTACTACCTGGTACCAGGATAATTGCGTAACTGTATACTACCGCCAGTGATAAACCATGGCAAAAAAAACGGGAACCATAATGCATAATAACATAAAACGGCAGGGTAAAACATACCCTGCCGCTTCATTATCCCCCTTCCGCTTACTTAGAAGCAATATGCAGCGTGTCTCCCGAAAAATGACAATCAAGTTTACCGGGTGGCTCTATATTATTTATGTTGGCCATGAGGCCAATTGATTTATCGATCAACCCTGTATATCTTTTATCCAGCAGCCGCTCATCATCAATAACAACACAGGTATCAAACAGCCGTTCCAGCCTGGGAGCTATAGCATTTAAATCTTCATTGAAGAAATGACACACTCCATGTTGCCAGGCCAAAGCAACATTACGAGTGCAGGCCCGTAGCTGAAACGTGCTACCATGCGTATACACCAGCTCCTCGCCTGCACGTACAATAACGTCTTTGCCCATTGCTCTCACGCGGATCTTGCCCTTAACCAGCGAGATCTTTGTTACTCCGGAATCATAGGTATTAACATTGAACTCGGTGCCCAGCACCTCAATGGCGGCATAAGGTGTGTTAATGACAAAAGGCCTGCGGCCGGGCGCTACTCTGAAATACGCCTCCCCTTTAAAGCTCACTTTCCGGTCTGTTTTGGAAAACTGTACCTCCAACCGTGAAGCTGCGTTGATACGTACCATAGATCCATCCGGCAGGCTAACGCTATCTTCCTTTCCTCTGAATGTTATCAGGGTGTGCACTGCGGTGTCCTCCCTGTTAGCAAAAGAAAAAGCCAGTGAGCTATTCTTCCCTCCGAATGTGGGCGGCCCGTAATGGAAATAGCAAATGCTGGAGATGATCATTAACAGTATAGCTGCGGCTATTCTCATGATCCCAATCCTGTGCGCACGCCTTGCCTGTTCAGCAGCAATGACTTCGAACGCATACTGATACAGCTTCATAGCCGCATTAGATACTTTGTATCCCCTGGAGCGGTGCTGGTCTACTTCTTTGACATACTCCTTTGCAGCCCAGGAATCGGCCGAAATGATCCCGCGCAGCAGCTGCGCATCATCAGGGCTGATCATACGCGCCAGTTGCTCGGCTACGAGATCAAAGAAGGTATCGAGGTTGTATTGCATATTTGTAAGTTCATGTTTTGGTGTGCATACAGTTTTTCACAGTCGCTTTAACGCGATTGAGTGGCCTTTCCAGATTATGTTACACTAACTCATGGAGGTTTTGGCAAGTGTTGCACAAACTCATTTTGTCAGCTTTTATAAGTACAGATGACCTTTATTGGGGCGCCATGACAGTGCATGATCAATCTATGCAAAGTCAGGCAGCAGAGAATTATACATTCTCCTGTTCTACAAGTTTTAGTTGTTATAGAATTACATTTCCATCATTAATGGATTGATTATTTGAAATAGCTACGATTTAATCTGACAGTTAGGGTTAATTTTAAGTAACCACACTTTCAATCAACCCTTTAAAACTGCCAGACATGAATGTAGCAGCAAAGCTAATTAAAAACAAAGTAGGCTTGCTTAGGTTAGCCGAAGAGTTAGGAAATGTATCCCAGGCATGCAAGATATTCGGCTACAGCCGGGATAGTTTTTACAGATATAAAGAGTTATATGATGAGGGAGGAGAGTCAGCTCTGCAGGAAATTAGCCGAAAGAAACCCATTTTAAAGAACCGAATAGAGCCTGAAATTGAGACGGCTGTTGTTGCAATAGCAATAGACAATCCGGCTTATGGCCAGCTGCGTGCCAGTAATGAGCTTCGCAAACAAGGTATTTTTATTTCACCGGCAGGTGTACGATGTGTCTGGCTACGCCATGACCTGGAAACCTTTAAAAAGCGCCTAAAAGCCCTCGAAAGCAAGTCTATAGGGGAAGGTCTGATTCTTACAGAAGCCCAGGTTATCGCTCTGGAACGCGCTAAAGAGGAGAAAACGGCTCATGGTGAAATTGAGACGCATCACCCCGGTTATCTGGGAGCACAGGATACCTACTACGTAGGCACCATTAAAGGTGTTGGCAGGATTTATCAACAGACCTTTATTGACACTTATACTAAAGTAGCATTTGCCAAGCTTTACGACCGAAAGAATGCGCTTGTTGCTGCTGATATGCTCAATGACCGGGTCATACCCTTCTACGAACAATATGGGATCCGCTTATTGCGGATTTTAACCGACCGGGGAACTGAGTACTGTGGTGCGCGGGAATATCATGAATATCAGCTCTACCTGGCGTTGGAGGATGTAGACCATAGCAAAACCAAAGCCAGGAGCCCTCAAACAAATGGCATCTGTGAACGATTTAACCGGACTATCCAGGACGAGTTTTATGCTATTGCTTTCCGAAAGAAGATCTACAATACCCTGGAAGAAATGCAAGCAGATCTCGATAGCTGGTTGAATGATTACAATAGTAATCGTACCCACACCGGCAAGTACTGTTTTGGTAGGACGCCCTTACAGACGTTTGAAGAAACCGTATCTTTAGCTAAAGAAAAACAGCTGGACGATTTACCACCAGCTGTCTGATATCTTAACCTAACTGTTGGATCAAATCGGAACTATTACAGATTATTGTCCCTTTACTCATAGGTATACAGGGTAAAAAATTTCTGCTCAATTTAATAGCATGATTCGTAATAGATGGTTAAACATTCGTTAATGCACTTGTTATTGATCGATAATTTTTTATGGCGCCGCCCAACTGGCCGGACCTAATCCGCTAAACAATAATTTTAATTGCTATATGAACAATTAACAGACCTCTTTTGTATTCATAACAGGGGACCATAGTAAACAGACCGTCGCAAGAACCAGCACTTAATAAAAGCGGAAACCGTTTTGTAACCTCAAGCCGTGCTTATGCCAATTTACCTGTCTTGCCTGCTGGCCTGGCTGTTGTATAGCCTGTTCAATACTTTGTCAAAAAAGCCGGGGACAATAAACAGCTCCCGATCCCCTGTAACCATTGCCTTCAGCGCCTATGTCCGTATATTCTTTCTTGTAGCGGCTATTACCTATACACTCCTGGCAGTATTGGTTTTTATGCTCAATAATATAACAGGTGTTATTGAAAATATTGTACTTGCGAGGATGCTGTTTGCCCCGTTACGTGCCTTAAAACAATTTCATGATGCGTTCCAGGCAAGCTGGTTATGGCTAATGCCGGTTCTCGCCCTCATCGTTATTTACTACATTATCAGCAAGCATATAGATGTGCAACAAAGCAGACCAGTTACATTCCTTACCTCCGCCGGCATGCATAACGCCCTTAACAAAACATTTACAGCACTCTCCATAGCCGCCGGTCTAATACTACTAGCTTCGCTTTTCATTTTGCAAGCCATCCAGCTACCTTTTGCCACTGTAAACGCCCGTTACAACCTGGAAAACACTATAGTAACACATCAGCTCCAAACCCTGGAACAGAAATGGAACCTGCGCTTTCCTTCGGGTACTCAAAAAAAGCCCCTTTCCGCAGATCTAAGCGCCGGTATTGCCCAATTAAGCCGCATCATGGAACGGGAAATTATGCGCTCCTTTTTGCAGGACAGTATAAGCCTGGATAGCGTACAGCAGTTCCGGTTAGTAAGCACCCAGCTAAGGCAAAACTTATTAAAGGCCTACGTGGCGCAGAAACAGGCCGCCGCAGATCCGCATGCTTACCAGGTTATGAATCCGTTTGATAGCTTCGAGACGGTCAGCCCATCACCGGCAACTACCAGCTTCATTAAAGCCTACGTCTACCAGGCAGCACAGCCCGGGCCTGTTACCAGCTTTGGCAAAAAAATGGAAGCCGGCCTTAATACAGCGGTTAGCAGTCTAAGTCCTCCGGATCAGCAGCTGTTCCGCACACAGCTCAGGGACCTTAACAGCCTGTATAACGACCAGGTAACGATCGACGATGTAATTACCATTAGCTTTGAAAACCTGCACGACAGTCAGGCTGATAACTGGTCAAAGGAAATATTGAAAAGCCTGTTGGGGGAGCCCGTTTTTCTAAAGTTTTTCACCATCGCCTTTCCCCGCAGCTTTCAAAAGGCTTTTGATAATGTCCTGGAAATGAAAGCCAGGGAGCTGCTAACATCTATTTTCATTGATCACCAAACCGTGATGGCAGCTATCCACAACATCCCGCGTATACCTGCAGGTAGTGTGATCCCCGATCATCTCACGAAGATCAAGAACCATCTCAAAAAGCATCCCCTTCCTTTTGAGAAGATGAACAGCGCCATCCGGCAGGCGCCGTCCGCTGTGATCTATAACCGCATGCAGGAGCCGGAATACCAGATGACCGAAAGCCGGCTGGATGCATATGTTGAAAAAGCAGCTAACGCTCAGGTAAGGCCCTATATTAAAGCCGCTTATGCCGGCGGATTAAGCACCTATGAAGATTACTTCCCCAATTCTCTGCAGTCTTTAGCTCCCACGCATTATGCTGTTATCATGAAAACCCTGAAAAGGTTCTCACCCAGCAGCATTGTAGCCTTTACCCGGGAGGAAGCTTTCAATAATGCCTTTAGTTTCTCCAACCTTTCCGCTAACCCCTGGATCGGTGGGGTGCTGATAGGGCGAGCTCCGGAGAAGAATTCCACAGCGCCGGACATCCGGTACATGCAATGGGAAGATACCGCCGGCTTCGTAGATATTACCCTTGTTGATGCAGCAGGTAAAAAATATCAGCTGGGCCGCTTTCCTAAAGCCGTTATTGCACAGGCCATAGCCTATGCGGCAGATGCCCGGCCTGTAGCCGCCACCATGATCAACTGTACAGATGGTGCGCTGCCTTTACGGGTGCTGGTGCACCCGGCGCTGGTAAATACCCCGCTGGGCTGTAACATCATCAGCATGGACCGTTTTGTAGATACCTATGCATACAATGAGCCTTCCGGTCAGGTCCAGTATGCATTGTTGCAGTTCCGTTATCAGAAGTTCCTGTACGATGCATGTGCTTACCACCTGATCTTTAAACGGCATCTTTACGAGGGTACGGAAAACTTCCTGGTAGAGGGGCCTTACAAACAGCTCAGCGGTTTTGTGATCAGTAATTTTACGCTGCTAAAGCAAAAGTTATTAAATGGCAAAGTGTTTAACGATCCCCTGCTCTCCCCTATGCGGGTTAAGAAAAACTATTACCATCAGTACCTGGTTGACCTGATCGTAACCCACCTTGCCGGCAGCACTACAGGCGAAGAGTTCTTTAATAAAATAGATGCCGGTTTCCCGCGAAATATGACTGCAGGGGATATTCTTATTACTCAATCGGAGATCCGCTCCGGCGTGCGCGAGAACCCGTATGTACTGGATCCCGACCTTCGCTCGCTGATGTTAGCCACAGATGATAACCCATTAAATACACTCACGTTCATTGAGCAGGTAGCGTATAGCAAAAGCCGGTTCTGTAAAAAGGATTTTCATCCGGAGGTGGATGATAGCCACTGGGAGTTTCCGTACATTAAGGGGAATAATATGATCCAGAGGACGATTGACGAGGACGTGCAGACGGGTATTAATAAGGAGATCATGAATAATGCGCTGGCTTTTACGGTGGCGCAACGCCTGTTCAGAAATGCTTTTTCCGGTGGCCTGGGCCTGGGTTTTCCGCTGTCGCGGGTGGAGGCCTTGATGGAGGTGTATGTTGGCCAGGTGGGATATGTGAAAACGCCGGAATGGAGTACCGGGTATCAGTCGTTGCCGGGGATGGATAAAGAGGTGTTTGATATCATGGGGGTGAGTAGGGATGAGAATGAGCGGGCGTGCAGGTGATCCCTTCTGACTGTAATGGGCTAAGGATTTAGACGGCCAGGAGGAAGGAGGTTCGTCAGCGGGCATAGCCGGCTCAGTGTCAATTGCACTACTGTCGAAAAACCTCCTTCCAAAATGACCGTATTCTCAGAAATATTGTCCTCCCATGTTTTTTACCTCACCACGTAAATCTTAAAGTGATCAGTTGTAGCATTAGCCCCTGAGCTTAGCCTTATAGAAAAGTTTCCCAGTCCTGATTTCAATAACAATGCTTGTACTGCTTTGCAATAGTTTAGCTGCGGCTCATTATAATATACAATCTCATTATTTTCAACCTTCGAGATATCGTATCCTGGCAGCTCATAGTTAGATTTTACGCCATGAAATTTTAGTAAGCTATCGATTCTTCTGGCTTTTGCTTCCATTGAAGGAATATAATATACCTTTAAAATAGAATTTCTAAGCAGTAGCTCGTTACCGCTACTAAGTAAAATATCCGACACATTTTTGCCGGTTTCTGTTACAATCGACTTCATTTTTTCCTGCTCCTTCAGGATATCTGGAGATCCGACATTTTGATAAGCCAGCTGCCTGGTCACTTTGCTATAGGCTACTAACACCTCATGGAGCTCAGCCTTTTTAGCAGCAACCTGCTTCTGAAGTGCGGCTAAATTAAAGGCAACGGTAGCACTTTCTTTTTGTGCGCTGGCTTTTTTCAATAAGGCCTCATCCATTTCTTTTTTTGCTTGTTCTGTTCTAAGCTCGGCTCTTTCATTTTTTATGCTGGAGTAATAGCTCTGTCCGAGTATTCCCACTACAGCTATGATGACCGTTATTAAACTGGTCCAGAATGAGAGCTTCTTATAGGAAGGCAGCTGTAGCTCCTTTACTTTTAATTTTAGCTCCTTCACCTTAAATTTCAATTCTCTCAGCTCCAGATGCTGCCTATCCAATTCAGGGGTGGTCGACATATAAAGATTTTTATCGCATGAAAACTAACAACCATATAGGCTGGTAAAGCCTTACTTTTTCTCTTCCTTCTTAAAAGGATTCTGACCCAGCCTTATGTTAATCGCAAAGAAAATATTCGGCCGGAAATAGGTATTATCATATAGCTGATCATCGTCCAAACTCTCCTTTACTATATCCCCTTCATTATATCGGCCATTCAACATCTTTTGCTGATAAAAAACAACACCAATTGAAAAGCCAATATTTTGCTCGTACATGCCATTATATCCCAAACTCACCACCGGTGATTCTGTATTAAAACCCAGGCCGGCCGACAAGCTGTTATTCCATGACTTTGATAAATTCTTGTCAAGAAAATAACTGAAAAATACCGTAGGCGTAAATCGCAGATCAATACCATTTATCCCTCTCTTCTTATTTATACGAAAACTGTCTGCAGCCAGCTGTTTAAGATAATATTGTTCCGGCTCCCATCCGCGCGGTGAAAAGAGAAAACCATAATTTACCACCCAACGGCCGGTAGTATGTCCTGTTAAGGTATATGTCCATTTCTTCTCACCGGCTGTAACCGTAATAATATAGCTGGATCCACTCTTTATCTCAACAGGTCTGGACATCGGAAACTCCCATATGGTGCTTGCAACCAGCGTACGTATCTGCTCCTTTAAGATAGGATCATCGCACTCCGCTTTCCCGGCTTTTTCAATTAGTTCCTTTGTCTTTGTTTGTAGCTCCGTTTCCTTCTTTGCAGGCTTCTCATCTGTGATAAAGGTATTGGTAGCCTTGTATAGGCTTCCCAGATCATCGCAGGCCTTTTTACTGGCAGTTACTGCACCACTAAAATCCAATGGAGCATGCATTATAGCTTGTTCACTAATATCAATTGTGTATTGCCGGTTAGGGAAGACATTCTTAAGCCTGATATGCTTAATACTTTTCAGCCCTGTTGGAATAGGATCCTTAAGGTCCTTGTTATACAACGCCGCAAGATCGATTTCAACAGTATTTTCATCCTGGGCGTAACAATTCAGGGCAATGCCCGTTACGATGAGCCATAGTGAAATAACTTTTTTCATAATATTGATTTTATGGGATTAAAACTTAAATGTTTAAGAAGGCGGGAATATCTAATTTTCGTATTATAAGCGCAGAAGAGCTGCCTTGTAAAATGGACGAACTAAATATTTGTTGCCGTATAATTTCTTGATTTAACGTGTTTTTCTTACCCACTTTAAGAGCAATCAATCCACTCATAATAGCAGTAGCTTCAGATGATGCTGCAGTTATACAGCTAGCGGTACCGGTCCGGGTACAGGTTTCCCATTCATCCAGCTCTATAAAACAATCTGGCTGACGGGTAAGCTGCAAAACACCTGGTTGTGCCAAACAATCCACAAATTCCGTAGGGACTCCGCTCCGCAAAATGCCTACGGTTATCACACGATTGTTTGAACCCGGGAAAAACAGATCTTGCTTGTCGCAAATTTGGTTGCCGGTAGCAGCTACAATTATTCTCCGATCATTAATTAGCTCAGCAAATGCTTCATCCACATTTTGCAAAACATTCGGCAAAACAAATGTTATCTCCTGGGAAATATTGATTACCCTGATGCTGGCTTTTTTCCTTATATCTGTTAACGCAGTTAACATATTTCCGGGGACGCCGGTACCTGTTCCCATGTCAATACGATAATCAGCCAGTACAGACTCCGGCGATACACCAACCACCTTATCTCCACTTTTCTTTCCTGCAATAATTCCTGCCATTACAGAGCCGTGCAGATCAGGCAATGGCCCCGGCGTATAAACATCCACCTGCCCGTTAAATGCTTCCAGGTGAACAATTCCGGTTGGCAGGTTCGGATGATTATCTATTATCCCTGTATCCAGTACGGCCACCGCACCCGCAGGTCCATCCCAGCATTGCTGTATGGCGTCTGTCATCAGCTTTTTCTTTTCGGGCCAGGTCAGCACCCGCACACCATTACTATGTACCACACGGTTATAGTGGTCTTTCCGCCATATATTGTCCGTTGCACCCGGCGGTTGGTCTCCAAAAACTGGTTCGTCCTGGAGCCGGATCACCTCCCCTTTATATAATTCGCCAATGTAGGTGTCGTTATTCACAACCGGCTTGCTGCGTATATTCAGAATGTCCCTGGTAACTATATAATATTCCATATTTAAAAGGATGAATCAGGTTTAGCTTGTTGTTTTTTTAGCTGCTGCGCGGCCGTATTACTTTGTGTCTGGTTACTTAAGGTGCCGGTTCCCCGCAGATTAACCAGCTTATTAAGTAAGTCAAACCAGAAAGGAGCGCCCATCATAATGGCAAGTGCGGTAAGTAGCCAGCCGGCCGGTTTTTGGGGCTTTTTAATTTCCTCTTTAAATTGAAGTCCTTTCCAGCCAACCCCTAATAATTGATTTACTGCTGCCACAGAATCCCTGTAAGCTGCTACGTCCTTATAAACCGCATACTTATCCGCACTGTCCCGTTCCCGTGCATTCATAGCTGCAGCCTTTTGAAGCATTAGCTGGCGTACCTCATCTTTTGTGGACAGTGTTTTAACCACCTGCAGCGTATCGGCATTAAAACTTACGGCCATTGTAAGTCCAATCAGGAATACCCAGCCCGATGTCATTCTCTTATACCAGCCAGTCACCCTTTCCATGCTCTCATTGAACCAGCTCTCCAGTAATAGTTTAAAGCGGGTAACATCTCCATGCGCCTGCTCAAGATAGAGTGTCAGTATCCGCCTGGTATTCTTATTCATTTTTGAAATAAAAAGCTGCGATCGGATATCCGACATCAGAACCGGTAAATCCGTAGTAGTACATTTATTACAGGAAAGCAGGTCAACCATAATGTCCGCAAAGGTGGAAGATTCAATGTAAGACGGCTTCTTATACAAAAAGGACTCCTGTGATTTTCTACGGTAAAGTGGATGGTTAATAACTTGTGACGCAAATAATCTGGCCTTTTTATTCAATTTTGCCCTTTTGGCACCGCTTTTTAATTTCGCACTTCTGAAAAAGCGCTTACAATCTTCCTTTGCAGGTTTATTTAGCCATAGAAATATATTAGCTGCTTTATCCCACCAGTAGTAATTAAAGTGCTTCCCATCCAGCATTTGCTCTATACCCCTTTCCAGCATGCGGGCCCGGTCCGCAAAGAGGGTTGAAAAAATTTCGTTAATAGCCGAAGCAAGCAGGCTGTATACCAGAAAAAAGAATACCAGCCCGATGATAACATCGAGTAAAAAGGAGTTAAACATTTCAGCGTAATTATACGGTTAAGAATAAAAGAAGCCCATTATCCCGCGCTACTTCACCAGGTTATTCCTGATGGCATACACTGCCAGCCCTACTCTGGTCTTTAAATTTAATTTCTCACAAAGCGCATCCCGATAACCTTCCACCGTGCGCATGCTCAGGCACATCCTGTCTGCTATTTCTTTATAAGTAAGCTCAGTGCAAGCATACTTCAGAAACTCTATCTCACGCTCGTTAAGATTAGCAAAAACAGCCGTAGGGTTCTTGCGTTCAAACAGCTGGCTTATAGAATGCAGTACTTTTCTGGTTACAAAGTCATTATAGAAATAACCGCGTGCCAGTACCTCGTCAAAGGCAAGCTTCAGCTCCTCTGGTTCTGCGTCTTTTAAAATATACCCCTTGGCTCCGCTTTTGATCATTTTTATAATGGCAGTTTCTGCGTCCATGGTACTAAGCGCCAGCACCTTCGTATCAGGATGATTTTCGTTCAGCCATTCCGTAGCAGCATATCCGTCCATTACCGGCATAACAATATCCATGAGTATGATGTCAGGAGCCGCTTGCTTTTCTAGTTGCACTATCAGATCCTGCCCATGTGCGGCGCCCAACACAACACTGTAATGGGGTAACAGGTTAATGAGTACGGTAAGCCCCTTCCTGAACAGAGCATGGTCGTCAACAATACCGATAGTTTTTATTTCAGTCATATGGAGAATGAATTATAACAGTTGTCCCTTTACCCGGGGCGCTATTAACAGAAGCAGTTCCTCCAATCAGTCTGGCCCGGTTAATCATATTCCGAAGTCCCAGTCCTTTACCCGATGTAGTGGTATCAAATCCCTTACCGTCATCATAAATAATAATGGTGATCCCCTCCTGCCGGTATTCAAATTGGATCTCACTGCTGTGGGCGTCCGCATGTTTAATAATATTTTGTAAGCTTTCCTGGAGAATCCTGAACAGGATCAGCTTCTTTTGTTCATCAATGCCATGCTCCTCCCCAAGCTGTTTGAAACGGCATTCCAGTACTCCCCCCCTACTTATGCGGTCCAGCTCATGCCGGGTCATATCCGGCAGGCTCACTCCCTGAACGCGTTCGGTGCTCAGGCTCTTGGCAATATCTCTCAGATCCGACAGCGCCTTGCTAATGCTCTCCTTGGCATCCGTTACAAGGGCCGGCTTAAAATCTTCCGACTTTTCAAGGATGCTCAGCTGTACCTTCGCTAGGCTTAGGATCTGCCCCACATTATCATGTATCTCCTGGCTAATGTTATTGAAGGTACTTTCCTGGATCTCCAGCTGGCTTTTTAACAGCTGCTCATTAAACTGTGCCTGCAACAGCATCTTTTCTTCAATGAACTTTTTCTTCCGGCTGTTATAATAGGCTACCAGCAGGAAAATAAAGAAGCCCAGCAACAGCAAAAAGATAATGGCTATCACTACTCCGGTAATGATCTTGTAGTTTTCCATCTGCATACAAAAGCTATAATAAGGCTAACATAAAATATAACATTCAGCAGGCCGTTAACAGGGCCGTATACGTCGATCCTTGTCTCTTTATAAAAAGCGCTTAATTCTTCCAGGAACAGGTACAGCAAAGCGCTTCCCATAGCGGAGAACAGCAGGCCGTTAGCCAGCCAGAAGTATTCATTACTGAAGAAATTATGATAGGTGTCTGTCCGCAGGCTCCTCAGGAAAAATGCGCAGCATATAAAAGCCAGGAGCAGGTCTCCTGCTGATTCAGTATAATAATTGTAGGTCCACAGCCCCTGCCACCAGAGCAAATTGCACAGGCCCAGTGTAAGGAATATGCCCGCGGCTGTCATCATCCATTTCCGGTAGCTGGCAAATACTTCGGCAGTGATAAAGAATAAAGTGTAAAATGAAATATTAACTAACATAAGGATATTGAATGGGAGTGCATTGTACCGCATGTGCAAAAATGTATTCAGATACCAGCCGCAAACCTCCACGCCAATGGTCAGGAAAATCAGGGGAATAAAGATCCGCCAGGTCGTAGCGCTCCTGCCAAGCAGAAATATAGCAGCAGCAAAAGCGCACAACTCTGCTATATTCGTTACATGGAAATATGTTATTATCTTTTCGATGGCTTACTCACTTTTTTAATATACTTTTTTTCGTCGTTGGGGTCGGGTTTATAAACAGGGCAGTTTACTGATGGCGGACAAAGCTGTCCATTATCTACCCCTTTGATTGCCTCCAGCTCTATACCTGTTGGACATCTTCCGCATTTTACCACGGAAGTATCCCGCGTCCCAAAATCGTCTGTATCCCCAAGCTCCACCATTTTTCCCTTATCATCCACAAAATCGAACAGCACAAAGGTGCGCCTGGGATATTTATACCGGGCCTTATCCCTGCCATATACTGCAAACCGGGCAGAGAGGTCTTTTGTAAGGGTTACCGGCTGGCCGTTTATTGTATGAGGACAAAGCTGCTCATCAATTAATTCCCGGATGTGCTCCTTACAATAAGTAATGACCCTTGTGTCAGACGGTTTGTTGTTCTCCTGGTTCCCACGTGCTAATCCGTCAAATGTTCCATTGAGTTTTGTCAGCAATCTGTATGCAAAATGGCTATGCCATGATTTGAATACAACATCACTGATCTCAAAAGAGCGTGCTCGGGAGGGGTCAAAAGGCACACCATCAGGAAGATGGTAGTATCTAATATCCTTTTTTCCGTCCGGGGTTATTTCCACCGGCGCAAATACCAGGGTTAGTTTATTGGAATCGTTAGGGTTGCGGCCATAATTTTTGCCTGTATATGCACAGAAATAAATATGAAGACAAGCATATCTTTCCTTATACTGGTCTTCAAAATACTTCATCATTCCTAAAAAATTACCCAGGTAGAACTGGTCCGGCTGAGGCATATTAAAGGCAAGGTCCAGAAGCGGTTTTTTGTTGTAGATAAAATCATCTCTCAGCTCATCGTTCCTGTCAATCCACAGGTAGGGTTTATAACGGCCGCAGTTGGCGGGTGGCTGGGCATATATTTTAAAGGCAGCCAAAAGGATGAACATGATGACAATTGTGCTCTTACGCGAAATGTATAGGTCTCTGATCTGCATAAAGGTTGATTTAAGATAGTTAGGAATAAATAGACAGTATTTGCTAACACTTCAAAATTCGAAAGATACTATTGCATAACCCCGCGTTAAAACCCCCAATTTGACTGGGGTTTTTACGGTTAATCACTACAAAACCGTTAAGCGCCGGGCATACGTTTTCAATCTTCCACAAACGGAAAAAGCCCAAAACATCTTACTAGCAGCCGAATCAGGCAGGTGCTGTATGCTCGCAATAAAACAGGCCAGGGAATTGCTCATTCATGGTTACATATTTTGGGATCAGGTAATAAAATCGCCTACACTATAAATATCAAAAGTGAAAACTACATGGCAGGATGTTTCAATGAAGGTGGTTATTTATGAGGATGGCGTTTTCTAAGGTATAAGTAAACTTATACGATGAAAATACGAATAAAAAATAATTGAACAAATATTAAGCATGTCAAAGAGAAGATAATTATTTTAATAATCTAGGGAAATTGATCATATGTTATATCCTGCGTTAAATGATGAAAGCACAAAAGGTCACCGCCATAAACACTATTACAATATGCCGATTAACAAAAAATTAACGCCCATCTGTTAGCAACGGATTAATTTAGCCTTTGCATATTTATTCCGTACCATGAAGTTAATATTTACCCCTCCCTCTCTGCTACTTGTTAAAACAACGCTCTTTCAATCCCTGAAATCATTGCTGGTTGCACTTTTTATGCTGCTGGTGCTTTGGTGGTGGTTTAATACGCCTTTCAGCCTGGTGTTGGAGGGTACCTTCCTCCGTTGGTGCTCTATCATTAAATATACGGACCTCCTCCTACCGTCTTCAGAGATCCTTTACAAGAACGATGTGCTGTTTATTAATGCGAAATCGGCCAAAACCGTTGTCACAGGAAACATTCCGGAAAGTGACCTCATTATTTCCAACAGGGTATTGTTGGATAGCCTGTTCCGTCAGTTCAGGCAACCTGCAGCAGGAAAACAATTCATCATCTGTGATCTTACCTTTGACAACATTACTCCGCACGACACGGCCCTGGCGGCCACCATAGCCGCCACAGATAACAGTTATTTCCCCACACCGGACAGCCCTTATAATACCCTGCTGAACCAGGTGATAACAACAAAATATACCGGACCCGTAGATTATGATTACACCAATCAGTGGGGTTTGCTCACAGATGAATTCCTGAGATCTTCCCTTGTTAACAGTAATGGAAAAAAATCGCTGCCGCTTGTTTTATATGAGCAGGTAAACCATACCAGCTTAACGCCCAATAACGGGTTATTGTGGCAAAACAGTGCAGCCTATATGCAAACCATTACCATAGATGAAACCATCAGGAATTATACCTTATCAGCCTCCGGCAATATCTATCCGGTTCAGGAGGTATTAAAGGCGCTGGCAGATAGCAGCAGCACGTTAAGGAAAAACTTTTATACCAAAAAGTTTATCGTTATAGGAGACTTTGAAGACGATATTCATAAAACAGCCTGGGGCGATGCCCCCGGATCTTTAATACTTTTCAATATATTCCTGTCGCTGGAGCAACAGCAAAACCGCATAACTCCCCTTTGGTTGTTCTTTATGATCGCTATGCTAACGGGCATAGTTCATTTCGTTTTTTATGCCAGGGAGAACAGGCGTTTTAGCCGGGTTATCCGTCCGCTGAAAAAATATACAGGCCCGGTTATCGGAGATTTAACAACCCATATTTTACTGATCAGCATACTGTCCATATTATCCTACTTCTGCTTTGGCATATCCGTGAATGTAATAGCGGCCGGAGTACTGTTCAGTATCCTGAATGGAAGCAGAAGAATTGCAAAGCATGCATGGCTGCGGTACAATAAGCGCAGCAGGTCTTTATCAGCAAACTAGCCCTCTTATGTATAAAATGCTTTTTTTTATCACATTTTGCCTCCCTGCCCTACCGGCGCCTGGCCAAACGGCCCTGGTTATAGATAATTTTGGCAAAGTAACCTATTCACAAAACAAACGTCCCGTTCTTCAGGGGCAGCAGCTGCAGCTGCAAACGCAGTTAACATTCCCCCCATCCGGGGCAGTAGTGGTATGTTTTATTCCCGGCAGGGGATTGTATACGGTAAAACCGGATCCGGCTTTACCGTCCGCCCCAAAGCGGCATGGAGAATTTGTGGCTGCTTTAACAAACCTGTTATTGCCCACGGTAAAGCACAGATCTTATCATGGAAGGGCCGGAACGTTAAATAGCTATTTTGATATAAAAAACTATTTCAGGCCTTTTAATACGGATACATCCAGGCTGCTGGTCATTAATGAATATCTGCTGCCGGTAAATAAAAAGTACTCTGTAAAGGGCCAGCCGCAATATTTCTTTTTACGGTACACTTATAACGGCAAGCCGGTAAACAAAGCATTAGCCTTTACGCCCCATCCCTCCAATGCTGATTTAATTAATCTCAGGCTGGATACCAATGTGTTTAAGATTGGAGGGCGGAACATCCGGCCGGATAAAGCAACCCACTGCCAGCTGTTTTATTACAATGAGCAAAAAGAGCTGGCTGATTCCATAGCTACCTTTTATATCAACATCATCCGCCTGCAGGAAGTAAGCAGGGCGCTTTGCCTGCTGCCGGGCAGCCACGAAAAAAACATGACCTGGCAAAACCTGGCGAAAGATTACCTGTATAATTTCTACGGCCTTGCAGACGATGCTTACCTGGATAAACAATTATCATCACATGCTTGCAAATAATATGCGTATCACACTCCTTATCCTCAGTGGCCTCCTTTCCTGCGCAGCGCTGAAAGCACAGGTTCCGGAAATGATCATTCAGGAAGGTCACCAGGCAAACACACCGCTGGCATCAGAAGAACTGATTACTTCGAATGACTGGAATTATTTTATTACGTACGATGCCAAAGGCAACTTCAAACTCTGGGACCGGTTCACCGGCAGGCTGCTCAGGAATTTTAAAGTACAATTAAAAGATTACATGCTGGCAGCCATGAATTATACACTTGGATTTTTCAGCCCCCCATCCCTATCCTCGGACAATAATTACCTGTTAACCGAAGCAGACAATAACCCCGCCGGGTTCTCCGTCTGGAATATCAATACCGGTAAAATAGAAATGATACTGGATAAAAATGCATGGGGCGAAAAAGTAAACTACAATCTTTGCAGCTTCACCAATAACGGCAGTACGTTACTAACGCATGGTGTAAATACAGTAAAGAACAAGTACGAAATAGCTGCCTGGTCGCTCAAAAAAACATCCCTGAAAACATTTAACTATTCCCGTCCCTTCAGGGTCGGAAAAAAAGGCCTCCCTGCAAATGAGCATAACCCCAACTGGATGGCCGGCATTATGGCTACTACGGCAGATAATGATCTTTTTGCCATAGGCACTACCGATGGCCGGATTTTTCTGTTTAACACCCGCAAACTGCCCTCCTTCCAGACCAGAGACCTGCAACCGGATCAGCAATTTATAATGGATACTACCAATATCCTGCGCTTGTGCTTTTCGAATAACGGCCAGTTCCTCACCGCAGCTACACGCGCCGGCACAAAAATCTGGAATACAGCAAATGGTAAACTGGTAAAAAACTATACCTACCCCACCTATACCATGAATTACGGAGATAGCAAGATCCGCTTTGAGTACGGCCATCTTTCCGAGAAATGCGGATGCATCGCCTTATACAACAAATTAGATACCTCCGGAAAAGACCTGGATACCAAACTGCAATTCTTAAATACGTTAACAGGAAGCCCCTTGCATGAATACAGGTTGGATAGCTTACGCGACAAACAATCCTTCCTGCTTACCGATTTTACGGGAAACCTGCATATCAGTGAAGATGGTCATTTAATAAGCCGTATAGTAGGCGATCAGATCACCACCTATGACCTGCGGGAGCATAATATTGATTCCATGTTCGGCAGAAGGATCCGGATGAGCCAAACTACTTATCTCACCAATACCTTGTTAGATGTAAGGAATAACGACCTCTTTATAGGCCGGTCTTTTAACGATGCACTCATCTTTAACCTGACCACGGGAAGATCCTATACGCTAAAAAAATTTGCAGATCAGGCTGATACATTAAATGGACAACGCTCCCCGATCGATTTTGGGAATGAATTTGGGCCGGAGGTAAATGTGCTTCTGTCTGAGGATGGAAAATACCTCTGTACGTTCAATTTACAACCAACTTATAAAAACCGGGCGGTTATCTGGGACCGGGAAAGGAACATACCGGTGGAGCTGATTGATGATATTCCTAATTACACAACTAATCCCAGGGCAATCCTGTCACTGTCACACAACCGTGCAAAATGGATCAAACAATTTCTGCCGGAGGAGTCCCTATATTATGTGCTGCTTACCAGTCATACAGCAGAAGACCAGGACAAAAAAGAAAATAAAAAAAGCACTTCCTGTTTGGAAATATGGAATGCCCGTACCCAAAAAATGGTAAGAAAAGTTTATCCCTGGGGTCAAAGCCAGCCAACAGCCGACTACAGCCGGCATTTTACCGGTAATGAAGTAGTAACGTACAGCGCCGACAAAAAATTTGTTTTTGCAGGCATGCAAAACGGGTCTGTACTGCAGATTGAGCTAAGCAGCGGTAAACAGATCGCCTGTCTGGATCAGAAAAGCCCGTTCGAGGTTCCCACCTTATTTGATCCGAAATATAACCCGGTAATGGCCCTTAATACGGATGCTGATGGCAAAAACCTGTATGTTTGCCGGGAGGACACGCTGGGGCACTCATTTGTTACCTGTTACGATATTGGAACCGGCAGGATCGTACAAACCTTCCGTTCTCATAACAAGGGAATGAACAGTATTACCATCCATCCCAATAATAAATTACTGATCACTGCCGGAAAAGATAAAAAAGTAAAGTTCTGGAATATCACAACCGGCCGGGAGCTGGCTACGCTGGTACTCAATGAACGCGATTTTGTTATTACCACGCCGGAGGGTTATTATATGGCAAGCAGAAAAGGTGCTGCCATGATGCACTATGTAATAGAGAAAAACGTATACCTGTTTGAACAGTTTGATCTGCGTTATAACCGGCCGGACCTGGTGCTGGCCCGGCTGGGCCTCGCCACAGCGGAAACCTTGCAAAATTACAAACTGGCATATCTGCAGCGGGTCCAAAAAGCCGGCTACGATCCCGGTTCCTTTGAAAAAGAATTTACTGCCAATGCCCCCGTTGTAAAGCTCACCCGCCGTAACCATGAACTCCAATCAAAAGAACGGAACTTTCACCTCACCGCAGTTTGTGAAGACCGGCTCTACCCTGTTCATACAATCCAGGTCAGGGTAAATGGAGTGCCGGTATATGGCATACAGGGAATTAATGTGGCCATCTTAAAGCAGCAATCTGTAACACGGGAACTGGATATTAATCTCTCCGCCGGCAGGAACCTGGTAGAGGTTAGCGCCATTAATGAAAAAGGAGTGGAAAGCCTGCGGCAAACCATAGAAGTAGACTATATAGGGCCACATAAACAACCTACCCTGTATGTAGTGACCCTGGGCTTAACAAAATACAGGGATGCCCGTAATAATCTGAAGTATGCGGCCAAAGATGCGGCCGACATTGGTAGTTTCTTCAAAAATTCCACAAAAGAAGTAAAATACTACAACTATCCCGATAGCATGGGCACTAAACAGGGATGGGCACAAATACGGGAGCTGCTTTCTAAAACCGATATTGATGACCGGGTTATTTTATTTTATGCCGGTCATGGCCAGTACGATACCCTGCAGCATTATTACCTCAGCACCTACGAGCAGGATTTTGGACACCCCAACAGGCAGGGTATCTCTTTCGGGGAGGTAGAAGCGCTGCTGGAAGCCATTCCCGCCCGGGAAAAGATCTTCTTTATAGACGCCTGCTTCTCAGGCGGAATTGAAAAAGGAGAAAGCATAACCGGAACTGAACGGGGCCGGCAACAAATGGCCCGGGGAAACATGCCTGAAAATAAAGATATCCTCAATAATAACAATAATGTTTATGAACTGATGAGGACCTCTTTTGTAGACCTCACAAAAAACAGCGGCACCGCCATCATTGCGGCTGCAAGAGGTGTGCAGTATGCCCTGGAAGAAGATAAAAGAAAGAACGGGTTGTTCACCTGGTGCCTGTTAAAAGGGTTAAGGGAAAAAGAGGCCGATGACAACAAGGATGGGAAAATTATGCTTTCGGAGCTGCAGCTTTACCTGGAAAGAATGGTAATGACCTTAACAAACAATACACAAAGGCCCACTTTCCGGGCAGAGAATCTGGTGAAAGATATCCAGGTACTGTAATTTTTTTGTCCTGTTACTTTTCGTCCGTGATTTCGAAGATTAAGGCGTATGAGGGGGTAAGGTGATAAAGAAAAGAGCGGTCAATAGGATTGACCGCTCTTTTGTCTTATCGGGATATAACCAATGTAATTAGAATAAAAAGCTAAGTATGATGGTGCCGCTGACAGAGAGTTTTCTGTATTTGATATAATGTATTTTAAGTTGTATCGGGGTTTTTGCCACAATTTAGCATTACCTCTTGAAACCGTTAAAATTTGCTCTCCATTTTTATCAACCGTTAATCTCGAAACAGCCTGATTAACACTATCAGATGAACCATTACGCGTTCGGAGATCCGGGTATTCTTATAAATAGGAAAGTCAACTGAATAGGGCCTGGGGAAAATAGACAATGCTGTAACAATGTCAGAGCACAGTTTAATGCGCTCTTCATTCTTCAATCTCATAAAGGATTCCTTAAGGTAGGAGCTGCCGTCTTCCTCAACTAACAGGGAATCTGTGAACCCATTCATCATTTACGCAAATAACCACCACTCCAATACTCTTTACCTCCCGCTTCAGCACATTAATGGTTTCATAAATGATGGCTTGAAGGGAATTATTAATGGGTATATCAATACGTTATTCGTGAACTGGTTTAATAATTTTTGCAGTTTCCCGGATCACCTTTAAAAAACTGTCTTTCTCCTGAGGCGGCATTAAGAACTTATCTTTCTTAAGTTGCTTGGTTATTAAGCCGCTGTTAGAAAAGATATAACAGCCTTTATCATAATTAAAGACACCATTAATAAAAATACTATTCTGGTTCTTTACCAATTCAATTTGCAATACCGGAATATAATAATCATCATATATCTCAAAATATCTGTCCGATGTATAACGATGATAATTTTTCCCAAGAATCAGTTTATTATCCCGGATCTTTGCGATATACTTCCCTTCAAAGTCATCTATATCAGCAGATATTTTTAATTTACCATCCACTAATTTTAGAAAAATAATTTTTTCCCCTCCTGGCATAAAAACCACTTGCTGAAAGGGCCAGATCCCATTTTCCAAATGTCTCGCAAGCACACGTACTTTATTTGTCCCGGCAACAATGAGCATATCTTTATTAACATCCAGGTATTTACTTACAGCTAATGCTTCAATACTTTCCTCTTTTACATACTTCTTATTAATAGTAGTATAAACGTTTTTAGTACCCTTATCCTTTATAATATCTCCATTAAGGGTTCCTACTCTGGTGCTACTGTTCTTGTCTTTTTTCAACTGTGCTGATAGCGTAAAACCCTGAATGGTAAAAATTCCTGTTAGGAATACAACAGCTAAATATATGTTCCTCATTATGTGGTGGTCTTGCAGTACCCTATTTATTTCTTACATCTAAAATTAAATTGTGAAATTCCGTCCATTTTATCTTAATTCTGTTCTTTTCCGCCCAACCACTCGGTCGATATTCAAATGCTCCATGCGATATATGAATGGTCCCCAGTAGTTTGTTGTCTTTCTTAACCTTAAAAATTGTATCAGCCCTGCCCAGTTCAGTTTCGGGCAATTGGATATTCACGCGATGATCAGCCATATTTGTTATTTTAATGATGAACGTATTATTAATAAAACATTTTTCAAACTATCCTTCACAATTCCTGCTATCTGCGTGGCCGTCCATATCTCATTCATGAATAGGCCTGACAATTTTCTCAGCCACATCCCGGATCATTCTTAAAAATCTTTCCTTCTCCTGCGGTTGCATTAACGTTTTGTCTTTCTTAAGCATATAGCTTCTCATACCGCTCTCTGAAAAAATATAGCAGCCATCATCGTTATGAAAAACACCATTAACCACAATGGCATTACTATCTTTCAGCAGCTCAATTTGTAAAACAGGAATATAATAATCGTCGTATATTTCAAAATACCGGTCCGATGTATGACGGTGATAGTTCTTTGCAAGAATCAGTTTATTATCCCTCACCTTTGCTATATATTTACCCTCAAAATCATCTATATCTGCAGTTAGTTTTAATTTCCCCTTAACCAGCTTTAATGAAATAATTGTTTTATCGTCCGGTGACAGATCAATTGGCTTATAGGGTGAGCTGCTTTTCTCTAACTTTTCCGCACCTAAATATTCTTTATTTGAACCTGTAATAACAAGTATCTCTTTATTAAGATCCAGGTATTTGCTTACAGATAATGCTTCAATGGTTTCTTCTTTTGTGTAATTCTTAATAATAGTAGTTGGATAAACATTTTTAGTTCCATTGTCTGTTACAACGTCTCCATTAACAGTCCGTACCGTGGTACTGCCCCCCTTATTCTTTTTCAGCTGTGCTGACAGATCAGAACCCTGAATGGAAAAAATGCCGGTTATGAATATAATAATCAGATGTATGCTTCTCATGGTTATTTCGGTCTTATGGTGTCCTTCCTTGATGTAAAAACATTCTTTACCCCATGATCTTTGATCACGTCGCCGTTCACAGTTCCAAATTGATCTCCATTAATTATCTGGCTGGTATCTTTTACTGGCAATGCTGGTTTATTGCCAATTTCTACAGGCCCCACCGTCAGTGGTCGGTCATTCCTTATTGCCCATACCCCGACTGACACAATTACAAAAAATACTAACAGAAAAATCCACGTTCCTCTGTTAGTCCCCAAAAACTTAAAAAGATGTTTCACGATATTTTTTTGCTTACATAGATATAGCTGTCGCAGGCATGTCACCTTCGACATTAGTACTCTCCTTTATTAATACAAACGTTCAAAAAGAGAAAAAGTACTACTCCAATGATCATATTATTTTTCCACTACTCATTAACATCCAGTTAACAAACAAAGCTACCGCACCCCTTCAGCTCCCATCCAAAGCATAAAATAAATACAGCCATGTAATAGTACATCTCAATTTTTAAAACGTACTATATAATATTCTTTTCTGTTTCTTATTAACCGCACACCTGCCCTGATAAATAATTTCCAACCACGCGTTACTTCCCGTATTCTTTTGAAGTTATAGTATTTAAATGGTTGTCCATGAATGCAAAACTCAAAATTCCGTACGGGAAAAACTACATCCGGCTATGCATATATAATATTCCCGCCTGGCTTGTAGTGTGGCTGGTTATCCTTTTTGCAGTACTATATCTGCTGCTGAAATAGCATTACTCAATTCAAAACCCTTACAAGCATGATGTATTTCGAAAACAGGGATTGGGAATTCGTCGAAATTTTTGGGAGCCAGAATGCGGCATTGGACGAATACTTTCACAGAGAGCTGAAGGAGGCCGCCCACCAGGGTATCATCCCAAACCTGGAACTGATAGCACAAAAGGAAGAATTAATGCGGCAAACCGCCCTGCAGGCTCTTATTAACAGCCGCAGAGAGAGCTGTAGTGATTACACGATAGAACGGTTAATCTGGCTGAAGGCCCAAAATGTATTGAGTGAGCACCTGAACGCAAACTGCAGGCGGGTCGAAGAATGTACACCGGACGCCCCTGTTGAAGAACGCAGCCGGGACCGTGATCCCTTCCAGCTCCTGGAGAACAAGGAAAAACTGATCACTATTTATAAAAAAGCTGATAAATATGGCAACAACATGAGAGTAATACTTGAAATGATCCATAACGGACTATTGTATAAAGAAATCGCTGTGGCGCTGAATACAACAGAAGCCGCCATAAAAATGAAGGTAACGCGTTTTAAGCGATGGCTCCACAAACAGCCGAAAAAGTGAACATCTATCTTTTACCGTAAAAGCAATACTTATGTTACAGCAATGCCACGAAATAACAAAGTTCCGGGAACTACTCAACAGGTTCTTTCCGGTATCCACTATAAATGATGCTGCAATACACCTGGCATACGCCCATCTTTTCAATGACACGGAGTTACCGCCCGCTCCTGATTATCCGCAATTGGTGTCTACCGTTCATTACCTGGCAGATATAATAACAATGCATGAGCTGCAAACACTGGAAGATCTTATAAACCACTATGACGATCAGAAAAAGAAGATCAGCAGCTTCCTCAAAGCACTTATTAGGCCGGGGCATGCCGGAAATCTGCCTGAGAAAAAGATTGTTCTCCGGGGCGGTTTCAATTCAGGTAAAACAAGCTGCCTTACCCAACACTTCAGGCGGCTACAACCCGAAAAGTCCGGGGGGATCAGTAAAACTAATCCCCTGCAGCAGCTGATCAATAGCATGCATCAGCATCTCAACGTTGATTATGCTAATGTACCCATAGACCCTGCTTGCGGCGCCGGCTCATTTATATTATACGACCATCAGGAAGTAATGCTGAAAGATGTTATCAGGGATCGCCGGCGGCGCTTTTCAAAGGTGTATCTGGAACAATTCTCCGGACAAAACAGTATGCTGTTCTATACCGCCACGCCCAGGCTGTTATCAAACGGAATCGGCAAAAGCCACTCTGTTGTCCGGAAAATGTATTCCCGTGAGCGAAAAAGCAGCTTAAACAGCCATGCATACAACTTCTTTTCCAGGGCTATTGAACAAGGCTACCAACAGCTCCTTAATGTTATGAGAAATGAAGAGCCAATAGCCGACAGGCAGGTCAAAGCAAAGCTGGCAGAATGGTTGTATTATTCCAAATTCAGGAATACCAACCTTATTAAGGTCTTCCTTCACGGCTCAGAAACCCTGCGTGACTGGGGATTTGACCCGGGCAATAACCCTGGCAGCAGCTATGATGCCTTACAACTAAACGAACAGCTGATGGCCATTATCAGGAAAGTTTATGAAACCAAGCTCTCCCTCAAAAAATGGGTGATCCTTAAAAGCCCGCCCGGCCACTCCTGGTTAACCTCTGATAACCCGGGGTTCAGCATCAACCTGCAGGACCCGGGCAGCAACAGGCAAAAACCGGTACCGGACCCCATGCTGGCAACCGGTAATATAAGACGGAACACGGTAGTATACTATCCGTTATCAAAAGATTACTGCCTCCGGTTACAACCCTATGATACGCATGACACCCCCCTGGATAATGTAAAACATATGCCTATCACTTTTGAAGTATCCACTGAAAAGGAACTGAATGTAGTGAACCGGCTCACTTACAGCACGCCTTATCAGCTGGTGATTACCGGTGATAAAAAAGCGATTGATCTTTGCAGAAAATCCGTTGGCAGCGTTACTTTTTAAGAGCCATGCGCACTTTCTATTAACAAACGCTTTTTATGAATCTCAAAATGAAGATACCCTACAAGAAGAAGCACATTATGCTATTAATATATAACATTCCTCCATGGCTGGTGATATAGCTGGTAGTTTTATTACTACTTCTTCGTATCACAAAAAGCCTGCTTTAAACTCAAAACCACCTGTTATGCTTAACTACGAAAGGGACGATGCTTTTGCCGAAGTTTTTGAGAAAATGCATCCCCAATTGGACAAGTTCTTCCATCGCAGGCTAAAAAATGCCCGCATCTCAGGAACCGCAGACTGGGCATTAATGAAAGATGATCTGGTGCAGCAAACGGCATGTAAGGCATTGGAATATAGCCGTACACCCAACGGCGCCAATTATCCATTAGCAGTACTGATCCGGATAAAGGCCAACAACGTCTGGTCGGAATACATACGGCAATCAAAGAATAAGCCCTTTAAACAGTCGTCAGAAAACGCCCTGGAAAAAGAAAGTAAGGATCCGGATCCGTTTAAAACAATTGTCAAAAAAGACACCCTTAGCCACCTCCCCGAAAAAGACGGTACAAATGACCTGAAAATAATAGTTCGTATGATATCTGAAGGATACCACTATGCGGAAATAGCACAGATGCTCAACAAAAACGAAGGGGCAATAAAAATGAAAGTATTCCGGTTAAAAAGATGGCTGAACCGGAAGGGATAAAAGTTAACCATTATCAATTTACACCTTAAAACATGAGATATGCAGCAAATAAATAAAATCACGGCAGCGGCATTTACCAGCCTGCTAAGGCGGTTCATAAAAATAGACCCGGAGGGAGATGAGAATGACCTGATACTGGCATACGAAAATCTGTTTAACCACCAACCCATTGGCTCCCTGATAAAAAATAACAAATTAGCCGAAACAGTAGAATATCTGAGAGAGGTCATGACCATGCATCAGCTAACCAGCCTGGAAGGCATCACAGACCACTTTAACCGTAAAAGAACGCAAACCAGGGAGTTTCTTACAGCGCTCATTAAACAAACCAAAAACGAAACGCCGCTTAGCCCGAAAAAAGAGATCCCGGCAATGCCCGCCGTAAGCACCTCACTCTATAAAAACATTTTCCTTAAACTGCACCATAATGCGCCGCCTAAAGCGTTAACGGCAGCTAACAGGCCCTTCCATCATTTTATCAACGCATTGTACAGGCGGATGTATATTACAGAATCTCATTTTAAACCCAAGGACGAATACACGGGCATTTCTGTATACTTTTTCGTATCGGAGCCCATGCAACCAGATACGTTCAGTAACCATATCTCCTCGCATTATCTTATGTGTTTTTACGCCAATGACGGTAATCGTCCGCTTAACCTCATTAAGTCCAGAAATTTTTCATTCAGGGAAAGGCAACATCCGTTTATTATCTTCCCCTGCGGGTCGGGGCAAATCAGCCATTATATCAATGCAATTTTTGTAACCGAAATGGAGGCCGCTTATGAAAATTATATTAAGGTAATAAAGTCTGAACGCCCTTTAACCAGTACCAAACTAAAAAAAGGACTCATAGAATGGTTGCTGTATTCAAAACTGAGAAAACCTGACAACTGCAAAGTGTTCTTCGATCATCTGAGACCATCCTGCATAGATCCGGCAAACCATGAAAATCACAAACTTTCACTGGTTAAAGTAAGGTCGCAACTGGCCGCGATTGTTTCAGAACTGTATGACAAAAAGTTATCTCTCAAAAAGTGGACTATCTTAAAAAGCCCTCCAGGGCATACCTGGATTACCTCCGACAATGCAGGCTTCAGTATCAATATACAGGAATGGTACCCGCGCAGCCGGCCCAGGCCGGTAGTGGATACGCTGTTGGTAAATATAAAGCAGGATTCTGTCATCTACTTTCCATTGTCCGCCTCCTATTGTCTCCGTATACACCCCTATGATCTCAATGATGCCTGTTATTCGGATGCGGATCACACAATTATTGCTTTTGAAGAATGTTCAGAGCAGGAACTCACCATTATAAACAGGTTAACCTATTGCACCCAGGAGCAGTTTACCGTAACAGTAGATATTAAAAGCCTGGAGCAATGCAATAAAACCATCCGGCCATATGCTGATATAACCTTCTAGCTGCAGGCCACCGGCTTAACCGGTGGCTGCGGTTTTTATGAAACAACAGGCAAACTGCCCGCATGGTTACGGGTAAATATATCGACGCATATATGCTTATCAGCTGAGAATCTGATATACACAATCTCCCTGCAATCACACCGCATTTTCCTTTCCCTTAAAATTCTCTCATTTCTACAAGCCTTTCTCATCATTCCTGCCTAAATTACCCCACCGGCAGAAATCCTCCCGTAACCATCCGGGAACCATTAAAGGACTTTTCATACCCCTCTGATGAGCAAAACCCTCCTCATCGTACTTTTTGCTGCCCTGTGCTCACTCCACGCACATCCCCAGGCAATCCCATATGTCCGGGTAAAAGGGCGTATAACAGACAAAGAAACCCGCCAGCCCCTGGAAAATGCCACAGTAGCGCTGTTATATGCCAAAGACTCTTCCCGCGCAGCCATTACTTTTACCGACAAGAACGGCGCTTTTATTTTAGATGCCCGTCCGGGCGCATATCACTTACACATCACTTACCTTGGGTATCAGCAACAATTAAAACCCATTACCATTGCAGCAGATACCCTAACAGATGCAGGCGTCATCCCCCTGCAAAAAACCGGCGTTACCCTGGGCATGGTAGAAATTGTAGAAATCCGCGCGCCTATGGTAGTAAAAAAAGATACGCTTGAATTCAATGCAGATTATTATAAGACCAGGGAAAACGCCCTCATGGAGGAATTGCTGAAAAAGCTGCCGGGCATTGAAATAGACAAAGAAGGCAACCTGAAGGTGAACGGCGAAATTGTAAAAAGAATATTAGTGGATGGGAAACCTTATTTCGGGGACGATCCCAAACTGGCCCTCCGGAACCTGCCGGCCGACATGATTGATAAAATCCAGCTGGTAGACCGGAAATCAGACCAGGCACAGTTCAGTGGCGCCGGCGATTCCCAAACAGAAAAAGTCGTTAACGTCACTGTAAAAAAGCAAAAGAAAGAAAGGTTCCTGGGAAGGTTGTCTGCAGGTTACGGCACTAATGATAGGTTTGCCGCTAACCTCAGTCTGAACCGCTTTGGCAGCCATCCCTTGTCAATTTTAGGCGACGCCAATAATATAAATAGCATCCGCGAAAATGGCATACAAACCGGCGGTGCCGGTATTACACGCAACTGGAGCGGCGGGGTTAACTACAACATGGATGTAAGCAAAACTTTAAAAGTAAGCGCCAGTTACTATGTAGGTAACATGAATACAGTGACCGAACGTACCAGCGCACGGCAAAATCTACTTCCGGATACCACCTATTATTATAACCAGCACACAAGTGTCATAAATAATAGCACATCTCATTCAACAAACCTGGAAATGGAGTATAAACCAGACACCATGAATGTCTTTACAATTAAATCCAGTATAGCCTATTCAAAAGGCAGCGACTCCCAGGAGAATGTATATGAATCCTTGGGTGGCCAAAAACAGCTGGTTAACAAAGGCACTATAAACAATAGGAGCACCAGCAAATCCCCCTATACATTCACCAACATATTTTGGGGAAAGCGTTTTAAAAAGGCGGGGCGTACACTCAGCGCGGTTGTTGGTGGCGGCTATAGTGCCACTAAACAACAACAGTTTAACCACTCCAATAATCTTTTTATACAACCAGGTGGAGAACTATTACAGGACACTATTGACCAGCGTAGTGATATAGCCAGCCGTCACCGGCTCTTACACTGGAACATTATTTATACAGAACCATTGTATAAACATCACTTCCTGGATATACTATATGTTTATAAGCATGACCGGGCAACCGCGGAAAAATTTACCTACGATTACAATACTGCCAAGGGAATTTACGACCGCCCTAATGACAGCTTAAGCAACTCCTTTATAAATACCGCTGGTTTGCACCAGGTAAACATCAGCCTTCGTACACAAAAACCTAAGTACGATTATACTATTGGCCTGCAAATACAATTAAGCCAGCTAAGTAACAATAACATTAGTGAGGGCAGCCACCTTAAAAAGCGTAATATGGGCTTTTTCCCTGTAGCTATGTTCAGTTATACTCTTACCAATAACCGCTATTTAAGATTCAATTATAGTGGCTACTTGGAGCAGCCGGATCTTGCGCTGTTGCAACCCGTACCTAATAACAATAACCCCTTGTATATACAATTGGGCAATCCGGATCTCAAAGCCATCGTCACGCATTCTGCAGATATAAGTTACAATACAGTTAACCCGGTTTCCTTTCGCAATTTGATGGTTAGTGTAAATGCCGCACTTACCCGCAATAAAGTAGTAATGGCTACCTGGCTTGATTCTCTAGGCAGGCAGGTGAGCCAACCCCTGAATGCCAATGGCGCCTATACCCTGGGAATGAATATGGCCACCGCATTCCCCATAAAGAAGAAACAGGCAAACATAAATACCAATACCAGGATCGCCCTGAACAAGGATATTAACTATACCAACGGGCAGCCTGGAAATGTAATGAATATAACCGCCAGCCAGGGCATTAGCTGTAACTATACCTATAAGCAGTTGTCGGATTTTTCCCTGGAGGCCAGCCTTAACTATAATGGCGCCAGGTACTCCCAGCAAAAGGAGAATAACATTAACGTATATACTTACGCCTTATCCTTTAACTACAATATAACCCTGCCCCTGGGTTTTAATATTGGCGGCAATATCAACTACCAGCAGAATACCGGTCTGGCAGCGGGCTATAATGTACCAGTGGTACTGGCCAATGCCTTTGTTGCTAAAAACATCTTTCGTGATAAACAGGGGTTGTTCAGGTTACAGGGTTGCGACCTGTTTAACAGGAACCAGGGGTATGTGAGAAATTTCGGTGTTAATTATCTTGAGGACGTGCAAACGAAAGTACTGCAGAGGTTCTTTATGTTTAGTTTCACGTATTTTTTGAAGTAAGATGCCTCTATAAATGCATATTCGCAAAGAAGGTCTATATTACTAACTTTTATTGTTCACCCATTAGCTTAAGCAGATCCATAAATTGTGAAACCTTGCTTTCAAGTTCGTCTTTTAATTGTAATTGCTTTTCATACAAATCTGGTGAATTTTTATAATCTTCAGGATTAATATCTATTTCAGCAGCTAGTTTATGCTGTGCAAACATGAACATCGTTTGTAAATAGAGTGGATAAAACTGTATTAATAATTCACAATCCTGTTTAAATTCTTTTGGTGTCAGCCTGAGCCTTTGAGTTTCGTCACTATTTCTAAAAGCAAACGGTCTAGGTATTTTTACAGGCAGTCCATCTTTATGCTTCACACAATTACAAATCCAGTTAATTTTGTAGGAAATGGCAAACTGTTGCCAATCTTTTATTTCAAAATTAAATTTTTCTTTAGCCCATTTTGCAACAGATCCTTCTGTTTGGTATAAACCTGCAAATATCAGTTCCGTAACTTTTATTACATCATTTATATAATTCTCCAATTTATGAAAAAGCCCCACATATGCAAGCCTTATGGTGTCGTAAAGCGTTTCATTAAAGTCAAGTTCTTCCGTTTGCAATAGATATTTATACCGGGAATGCTGAAAGTCTGCTTTACTTTCAGCAATTGCTTTATTCACAGCAGGGATAAATTGTTGACAAACCAGCTCCTTATAAGAATGTATTTCTGCCATCCGGAAGGTCACAATATTGAAAATTTTATTCGCAGCTTCATCCTTTGCTGTCAGATCAAAATTTGGAATCTTCATAAATTCGTTAATGAGCCGTTCTACCAAAAGGTCAAACTTGCTGGCATTTTTCTTCTTCTGCATATGATAAACTTGATTTTGAAAACAATATTCGGATTAAATGACCCATTCCATTAAAAATAGAGAAAGCAAACAGTTAAACCATATAGGAATAATTAAGTTTTATTCTGCCGGTTAGGAACTACGTGCTGTTCATAGCTTAGTGGCAACTTAACAACTTCAGCAAAATGATCTAAAAAATTCCTGGCTTCAACACTTAATGCACCGGGGCCTACAATTACAAGGTTAATTTTCTTGTCAGGATCTTGAAACCGGTAAGCATATTCTATCAATTGACCTGTAGCCTGCCGAAGACAGGCAATTACATTTTCAAATGGTTTAATTTCATAAAGCCAGCGTTCATCACCTGAATCTCGTAATATATCAACCCGATTTTCATATTCAATTTTAACCTCGTGCAAGGGATACTGTCTTTTTAACATCTTACAAAAGTGATTCTGAATAATATTATGCAGCTGACGTATCATTTTAGCGGCAATGGGGCCTCTTTCATAAGAATCTTCATTTTTCCATTTTTGCTCGTCAAGCTGGTCTTCATCCAGACTTTCCGAACCTAATGCAATATTATCCACCTGCAAAAATGGACCAAAAATCTGTTCAAGGTGGTCTACTTTATCCGGACTTATTTGATGAATAGTACCCGCATAATTAAAACCCAGCTGCCTGGAAATGCCGGTTTCAACAAATTCTACATTAATATGGTGGCCCAACAATGTCGGCTTATATTCGTATACCTTTCCATTTCTTTCAACCACTACCGCATAGGCAACAATTTTTAAGTTACTATATGAGCCTTGCGATTTTACAGCAATAATATCCCCCGGTTTAAGATGTAGCAAAATCCGGAAATAAGCCTTTAGCCTATTTACATCTATTTCGTCTCCCCTGCTATTTGCTGCAACAAATTGATTGATCTCCTCCTCCGGCCTGCCGTAAAGGCCGGATAAATCATGATCAGAAAGGAATCCAATTGCTACTGAGCTACTGGCAAGCATTGCGGGATAAACATCTTTATTCTCCTGGCCATCATCGCCCTTATATTTACTGCCTACAATGAAATAATTGCGAAATGGTTTTCCCTGAACATAGTGCTCCAGCAGTTCTTGGGAAAAAGCAACTGTATCAATATTTTCAGGCCTTTTACTAACAATAAAAAGCTGCAAGTCCACAATGGGAGAGTCTTCCGCAAACCGTCCGCCTAAGGCAGCCGAAACCTTAAGCAGGGCCTCTCGGGTATAAATTGGAATTAAATACTTGTTTGAATAAATAAAAGCAATTTTCCATTTTATTACCGCATGAAACTCAATATCCTCAATTTTATCCCATTCGCGATTGGTAGCAGCATTTACAATTGAGGTAATAGTTTGGATAATGTTTTTGAATGCTAATGTCCGCTTTTGCCCAAACTTTCCATTCCAGGCATAGGTGTCATCAAACAGGTACGTATCGGCAAAATCTTTCTTGTTTTTATATTTCCATAATCCAAATTTTGTAAGTGGCATCCCTCCTATTTCCCCTAAATCCCTGCTTCCATACTCCATTAAGTAACAGAACGCCTTGTGATCTGAAAGGTCAGCATATTGTTCTATAGTCATGGTGGAAATAGAAGAAGCAGGCCATATTACCAAAAATTGCGATAAGGTATTGGGGGCAGTAGTGGAATCCAGTCCCATTGTTGTTATATTTATTAGGGTAATACAAGTTAAATGTTATACTGAAATCATTATTCTGGGATCATAGATGGGACCCCATATAGGAATATTATCGTTCACCTTCCTTATTTTGATCATTCCTTTTACCCTCAGTCCTTTTTTCTGGCCTGGTATTTAAATTTGATCCAAAAATAAAACCAACAATTGTTCCCAGTAATCCAATAATAGGTGTTATCTGATCCTTATCATAACCGGTTACCACTACGAATAAAGCTGCATTTACAACTATTATTAAACCTAAGATCTGAAATGCATAGTTTCCAAATCCTTGCTTGATGTTATAAAGAAAAATCAAAATTGAAACCATCAAAATTAGTCCGCACAACATCAAACCACCAGCGATATAGATGCTTGAGTTTTTATAAAACCGTAGATCCGCCGCTAAATCCTTTAGGCTTTTCGGAGACGGCGACCTTTGGTTAAGTGAGTCCAGAACGAATTTTAATGAATCCGACAAGTCCTTTAAGCTATCCGCATAGTCCATAATTTGCTGAACATAATTGCCCATCATTTTTTCACTTAAGGAATCACCTTTTGCCTTATTTATAGCGTGTTCTTTTTGTGCTATACCTGTCAATGGAAATAAAACAAACGCGAATATCAAGATGTTTAATGACCTCATAGGTAATTTTTTAATTGATAATGGCTAGTGGTAGAGTGTAATTTCTATTCTCAGAAATTAACTGTGGATTCATTATTACAGGCATTAATTTTTCAATACTTTCCCCATTCACCGTGAATCTCTGCAAACGCTTTTCAGCTGCATGCAGCTGATTCCATTTTTGGAAATAGGCTGTTAAATAGTTGTATACATCAGATAACCGGACGATATAACCTGAATATCGATTTGTCCTGTCATTGAGTGCTTTCAATAATCCATTTGTGAATACGCTATTTGAACCGCTTGCACCATCATAAGAGGCCTCAATACTTGAACAGGACATCAAATAGCTTGTATTAGGTCCTGCCATGGATACGCTAAAACGAAACATGGTTGTTAACTCTCGTCACTAACCGTACCCTTAGCAGGAGGAGTAACAATATTTTTTATACAGCCGGAAAAACATGCATCAACAATTACCAGCTTATGCTTTGCCCTGGAGCCTTTAATGATATCATTTAGCACTTCATATGGCAATAGTGCATCGTAACAACAATAATACCCACCCCAATAACCATGTCCGGTTAAATAAATAATTATAACATCATTGGGAGTAGCCTTATTTGCAATTCTTCTCGCAGAACTCACTACATTTCTAACAGTTGCTTCCCGGTCTGAAAAAAAGTCGATGTTCTGCACAGGAATGGATCCTCCTGATGTACTGAGCCAGAAATTCCTCATTGAGGTAATATCCAGTATTGGAGAATTAAGCGGGGAAAAATCAGTAGATGGATATTTGGAAACTCCTGCAAGAAGAATAAATGTTTTATGCTTAGACGGATCAAAATTCTTTTCCTCTCCAATATCATTACCCTCCCTTACAAAGGTCGATTTTGTAGCAACAAGGTCACTAATTGCATATTTTCCGGTAGTAAAATAAAAACTAGTAAATTGGATGACCTCTTTATGAGTAAAAGAAAGAATTAATGAGCTATTTATAAATACTCTGTAATTATTAAATTTTCTGTCAATCGTTATTCTATATGTTATGTTACTTTGAAACTTAACACTCCTGCCATCTTTTATAGGTTCACGAAATTCATTATTTCTCCGTGGTATTATTGAAGAGAAGATTTTGCCGCCCTCTTCGCCCAAATAAATTACATTATAGTCTTCACCAATTTGATCAAAAACAAGTCCGATCCCGCTTGTCATGGCCCCATTTCTATCAAGCATCTGCAGGTCAAATGAAACTTTAGCATCCTCATTGAATAAGCAATTTTTTATATCATTGGGAATATTTATCCGGTTTTTCCATGTGGAAGATGAATTAAGATCTATAATATAGCGGTTGCCATCAATTGAAGTGGAAGTAGAATTTTTGTTGCCTAATGTCCAGCCACGATTATTATTCTGGAAAGTTTCTTTAACGGTGGTTGTTTCAACTAAATTCTGAGAAAATATGTTTTCACACCCACAAATTATGATTATAAACACCAGGAGTACTTGTTTACAGGTAATAAGGGTATTATGGGGGAAACGGGGAAAATTTCCATTCATGGTAAGGGGCTTTTATCTTTAAACAAAATTTAGGCAAATTTGTTGGATCGATAAAAATATTCAAGATATTCCTAACAGTGAATTCTTAAATTCCAGGTATCGGTTATAATAGAAAACCTGCGGGGTATTCCGCAGGTTTCTTATTATAGGCAATACTATTATTACTTCCCTCTCAACCTCACACTCCCATCCCAATCCTGCTCATACCCTGCCACTTTCCCATTAATCTTCAGATTCTTCAAAAACACATCCACCTGATCGCTCTTACGCAATATCCCCGTGTACGTAGTCTTCCCCAGCTCCTCACTATCCAGCTTAAACGTTACCCCGTACAGTCGCTCTGCCACTTTACAAACTTCAGAAAGCGGTTCCTGCTGGAAGCGATAAATACCCTGCATCCAGCTTAGTTCACTGTTGCCGTTCACTGCTTCAATCTCTATACGATTGGTACGCGGGTCCAGCACGGCTTTCTGGCAGGGCGCCATCTGTACGCTCCCTTTGGCTGTTACCGGCTGTGTTATCACATCCGTTACAGCTACCTTACCGGATATCAGCGACAGCATGAATTGATCATCATAAGTATTGATGTTAAACGATGTTCCCAGCACCTGCACATCCTTCTTTTTAGAATGTACTACAAAAGGCTGGTTGGCATTAGGGGCTACGTTAAAGAAGGCCTCCCCGTCTACAAACACCTCCCTTTTAGGGCCGGTAAAGGCAAAGGGAAAGCGCAGTATGGTAGCAGCATTAAGGTGCACTACGGAACCATCGGCCAGGGTAAGGCTGTACATATTGCCGGCCGGTACCGTTAGGGTATTATCCCGGCCAGCATTCAGGTTACCTGTTTTGGCCGTAAAGTATAACATAGAGGCATTGGTATGCAGCGTGGCTGCATTGGCTACAATAGTATCTTGATCAGTACCCAACAATACTGCATCGCCGCCGGCCATGGCCAGGGTTACGCCTTTTAGGTGGGTAACGGTGGGTGTATGTTTTTCGTAAAAGGGAAAGTACAGGGCTATGGCGCTGGTAGTTATCGCCACCACAGCGGCAGCAGCATAGTTCAGGTACCGCCTGCGTTTGGGCAGTTTGGCTACCCTTTCTTCTACTCTGCGGGGTATTTCCATATTAATAAAGGTCTGTACCTTGGCTTGTGTGCTGGTCTGGGGCGTTTTGGCGAGATTTTCATAGGTTACACGCACGTCTTCCGCCATTTCCCTGGCATCTTCATCGTCACGCAGGATCTTGTCAATCAGGCGTTCTTCCTCCCAACTGGTACAATTCTCCTGCCGGCGTATAAGCAGTAACAGTAAATCATCGCGATCAATGTTGTTGATCATAGTGGTTGTTTTTTTGTTTGGTTGGGGCCCTCAATTAAGATAGTGTATAGTAAAGTAAGGAATAGGCATTAGGCTTTCATTGTCTCCCGTTCACACGTGTTCCTTTATCTTACCATACTTAACATCCGAAATGATCATTAAGTTGCAAATTTTCGAAAAAATTATTGAATTGACATCATACTTATTATCCACCGGTTATCCCCCTAAAAAAGACCGTGAGAGAACGGCCTTGTGTTGTGTTTTGGTGCAAAAAATGAAAATATTTATCAGCTATTGTAAATGCAAAACTCCTTCATTATCAAAGTAATATCGTATCTTACGGGCACTCACCAGGTTGTCTAAGAATGCGGTAATTGGCTTGCTGCGATCCATCATTCCTGCAAAGTGCTCACCCGCCAGTTGGGGGTTATCTATTAACACGTTTGTGCCATACCATCGGGGCAGTACATTTACAATTTCCCGGAGGGTGGCATCTGAAAAGTAATATTTTCCTTCCTGCCAGCCCAGGGTTTCGTCTTCATCAAATGCCCGAACCTGTACACCCTTATCTACTGTATACACTGCTTCCTTACCTGGCTGAATGCTTACACCTGCAAATTGTACCTTCCCTTCCACCAAAGCTACTTTTACCACGCCCGAATCATAAGTGTTTACATTAAAGCTGGTGCCCAGTACCTGCACCGTACCATGCGGGGTATGTACCAGGAAAGGCCTGCCGGCCTGGGGAGCAACCCGGAGAAAGGCCTCCCCGGAGATCGTAATCTCACGGGAAGAACCCTTAAGGGAGAGAGAGAGCGTGACCTCTGTGCCTGAATTCAGATGAACCTCAGACCCGTCAGCCAGAAACATCTTATAGTCCTTTCCTATTGGAACTGTTAGCTTACTGATGGCGCCAGCATCATTGCTGCCATTATTATTGCCGTCCAGGGTGTATGATAGGGCTTTCCCGTTATTCTTCAACTTTGCCCCGGCCAGCTGTATATTATCCTGTGCCTGTGAAAGGTTAATGGTTTTACCATTCGCCAGCTGCAGGGTAATATTTTTGTTATCCGTAGCAGCAACTACACCTTTCGTTGGCACATCCCTGTTATAAAACCATACTCCTGCTGCCACCCCTGTAATCATTGCTGCAGCTAGACTTACGTACAATAAAATATTCCGGATCTGTTTACGCGGAGTTTTTTTTGTGATGGTTTCCGCCGGCAGCCAGGGTATATCTTCATACCGTAAAAATCCATTGTGCACATCTTCCGGCAAAAATTTATGTTTAAACTCTTCCCAGGCTTGCAGCACTTCGGGGTCTGTTGCTATTAGCTGTTTAAGATACAGTGCATCGGTTTCACTGATATCACCAGCTATCCAGGAGCTCATAAGGGCATGTATATGGCGGGGGTCACGCTTCATTATCACTATTACAGGGTTTCCTCAGCATATGTACTATTATTGCTTATCCTTTCTTTAAATGATGCCGTAAGATCTTCATGGCCCGCACCAACTGGTTCTTTACCGTATGAGGGCTTACGCCCATCTCCAGCGCCACTTCCAAACGGCTTTTATGTTGTATGTAAGATAGTTCAAAAACCCGCGCCGACAAAGGCGGGATCTTCCCAATAGCTGAGTGTAACGACCATAAAAGCTGCTGCTGCCGCTCCTCTGCCTCCAGGCGTATCTGCGGCGGGCAGGCCTCATCCTGTACCGGCATCTGGGCTATCCGCTTTAGTTTTGTCCTGCGCAAAGCCAGCCGGTCCATGCAGCGGTTATATACCACCTTATGCACATATCCTTTAATCACCACTTCCGGACTTTTACTCTGCCCCGGATCTATTTTCAAATACAGCTGCCGCTCCCAGAAACTTATAAAAAAATCCTGCACCAGGTCCTGCGCTTCCATTTCATCATCCAGTAACGAAGTAGCCACTATCATCAGGTAGCGGCGGTATTTCCCATAAAAGGCCGGAAAAGCGTCGGAATTCCCAGCTTTTAACTGCTCCAGTAATACAACGTCATTTTCGTACACGGACATAGTTGTGGTCATATTTAATACGTATAAAAGCGGCTCTTTCTATCCGGAGCGTTGACATATGCTAAAGTTAAGGAGGGGAAAGGGCTAAAACGTGAATTACACGTTAACGGGAGTATTAATGTGGTGTTAACAGTAAAAATTAAATGGTACTCTACTATAATTATCTTATTTGGTGAATTTTATTTCTTCTATATTTCATTTTAGAATGTAGGGATACGGTATTCAGAATTCAAGGACAGTGACGTCAGGAGATTTTCTGAACAATTGGTGAATTTGGGCAATATTTACGGCAGACTGTGCTCCAGCAGAGAACAACCGATTGCTGCAGAAGGTAAATATGACCCTTTCTTTCGCCCGCGAAAGAGCAACAAATACCAGGTTGTTATCTGACTCCTTTTGTTTTGTATATGTAAAGAATGCTCCATCTTCCAATCCTACAAAAATAACTGTGTGGTATTCCAGTCCCTTGCTTTTATGGGTTGTGATCACAGGTATTGTGTCAACACCACGAAGTGTATTCAGTGCTGTTAATATATCGTTGGAGATTGCATACTGGGTGTTTAAATAGTCCAGTAATTGCAGCATTAAGTCTCTGAACCATCTCCCCTGACTATACTGAGGATAGCTAAGCCGGATTTTATCGATGCTGGTGAAATTTAAAATTTCACTCATGAGCTCCTGTATTTTTTTCTCTCCCAGTTGCCCGTTTTCGTATTTCTGCTGTAGCTGTCGGCAAAATTTCAGATACGATTTTTTTAACCTGAATAGAGAATTATCATCGTAACCGGGATTGATATTGCAGAGAAAAGAAAATACCTCATCGCTGGATGGACCTTCATGACCACTGAAGATAACCTGGAGGAAGTTGATCATGTACAATGAGACTTCTTCACTTAAAAGGTCTTGCAGCTTCGTTTCATCCCGAGCGCGGATACCATTGGAAATGAACAGATTGATCAATTCCTTAGTGTATCTTTCCGGCAATAGCTTTACCAGAATGCAGATGTCACGAGGTTTGATTCCATCAGAATGCAGCCAGGATTGAACGTTTCTCAGCAAATACTGCATTTCTTGCGATTGCTGACGGAAAAAGCACATAAATGCCTCTCCCTGACCTGGTTTCCATTGTGAAGACGGGATCGCGAAGTCTGATTTCCCAAGTAGTTCTTTTATTAAAAAATTTTGAAAGCTAACCAGCTTGGGGGCAGATCGGAAATTCATTCTCAATGGGAGCCTTTCAGCGTTTACGTTATGTATATATGTATTAAAAATATCCGGCATTGCCCCCGCCCACCCCATGATCGTTTGCTTGTCGTCCCCAACGGCAGTATAATTCACCTCGCTTCCGCCAAAACAACTCTTGAGAAAATCATATTGTAGGAAGGTGGTATCCTGGAATTCATCTAAGAAAACATGAGAGTACGTTTGTTGCAGATAAGACTTAATAATGGGATTTGTATTGATAATGAATTCTGCAAGGCGCATGATCATTTGGAAATTAACTTTAGGGCTCCTGCTTTCTGTCAACGCCAGCCATACATCTTGTAATAATTTACCATCACTGGTGGAAGTATTATGTGGTAGCTGCACAGATGTTAAGAAACGAACAAGGTATTCCTGATCTTGGCTATAATAAAAGGTGGGATTCAGAGCCCTGAAGGTATAACTGATTTCATCTTTAGGCCTCGCCATAATCCCATAGTTACGTGCGAGGTCATAAGGTGCCGGCAGGCCGTTACGGAAACGATCAAGTAACTGTTTGGCAAACGCATCAAAAGTATAAGAGTCGAACCTTTGGCTCAAAGTATTACCGCACCGGCGTTTGACTCTTTCCTTTAGATTATAGGCTGCGTCCCGTTTAAAGCTGATAGCAAGAATCCTCTTGGGATAAGGGCATGTTTTGGTTTGAAGCAGGTAACATGCTTTCTGGGCCAGCAACTCTGTTTTCCCAGATCCCGGTCCTGCCACAATCAGCGTGTTTCTCGGAGATCTAATCGCACGCCATGCATTTTCTTCCAATTCCAGACCATCCGCGGGTCTCCAATGCTCAGGTAAAACTCTATTCATGACTGCTGGCTCAAAATTTCATCTATTTTGTCAAAAATTTTTTGAAAAACATCAGGTAAGTCATCTCTGAGCGTTTCATCGTCAATCTGCGACAATACATTGATATGTGTCACTGGTTTACCCCGGCCTAAAAAATGATATTTATACCAGATCATTAACTCTTTTTCAGCAGTCGAATATAACTTGGCTTTTGCACTCTCGTCTTTCAAGGTGGCACCAATAGCATTTTGCAGATATTCATCATATTCTGCAGGTTTCGATCCCTTAGCAGGAATATTCGGACCTCCTCCTTTTGGATAAGAACTGCTGTTTGTATAATAATCTGTATATGTGCTGAGCATCAGGAAATCAAGGTCCAAAGGGTATGAATAGTATACATTATATTCCTCCAACAGGCTAATCCAAGCTTTTAAAGTTGGGATGTCATACTTCCATTTGTGCATTTCTTTTAATTCAGCATTTGTTAAAGGACCTTCATCAGTTGCTAAAACTTCTGCCGGATCTTTACCCACCCTTATTAATTCCTCCAGGGCATATTTTATTCTTCCCAAACCGCCACCACTGCGTTCTAAATCCAGGTCTAACAAGGTAATGTGAGGTATGTTTATTTTGGCAAGCAACTTCCAGATGTGGCTGACAAACCGATGGCCAAGGGGAGCAAAAGTAATGACATTATCATCGAAATCAGTATCCATGGCCTTCATCAGTCGGTTAAAAATAACTTCTTCACTGTCGCCCTCCCCAATAACCACAAGCTTGGCAAAGTAAATCTCCGGATAATTCTGGACGGCTTCTTTCACATATTTATATGATTCGTCTGTTTTCTCAGGAAGTTCAATTCTGTTAACCTCAGTAGTACCTTCGGGGGTAATGTGGAGGTGAAAAATACTTTCAGGGTCAAGCCGTTTTACGATAGCAGGTGTATGGGAGCTCAAAAATACCTGGGTATTACCTTTCTCGGCCATGGAAAGCAGAATTTTAATTACCCTTCCAAGAATTTGGGGTGCAATATGATTTTCTGGTTCTTCCACTGCCAACACTGTAAGGAGCGGTCTTGGATTGCCATCAATTTCGGTATCATATTCTAAGCCGTCCTCAATCTGCAACAAGGTGCATACCAACGCAATGTAAAAAAGCGAGCGATATCCATCTCCGAGATCATCTACTTGAAATGTTCGGTGACCACTTACAGCGGGGCTGAAATGTACCTCTACCTTACGCATAATTTCATCTAGTTCCCCCATACCGAAGTTCAGGGCAACATCTTTGTACCTGCTGTCCTTATGAAACTGAGACCAAAGATCTTGTAGGGCCGTTTGTATACTCTTAAAAGATGCATGTGCTTCAAACAGGTCGTTGATCACTGTAGTGGCATCTTTATATTCTTCTTTAAATTGATCAGTATACTCTATCGTCTTCAGTAAGCGGTGAAGGATTGAGCCAGATGCATATCTGAGCTGATCTACCGTTTTTCGGAGAGCGGGTACATAAATAACCTGGAAGAGATTAAACATGAAAGGCGGAAAACCTTTCCTGACGCTATCATCTTCAGATTCCCCATCTGCAACTTTAATGATATAATGGTTAGCTTCAATTTCCCCATCCAGCGATGTAGCTGACGGCCTCCAGTGGGCTTCCAGTCTAATTCTTAGATAAGGGGGCTTTCTCGGCCGTCTGATCACCATGTCGTCAAAACAATCCGGGACCGCCGGGTCATCAGGTTCAAATGTGATCCTTGCTTCTATGGATAGGTGTTTCTCGGTATTTTCAACGTCTGGCTCATTAGCAGATACATGAAAATCCTCTTTATCGATCATACGTTCTTTCCTTGCACCGAAGAGTTTTCTAAGAGCTTCCAGACAGGCTGTTTTGCCTGAGCTATTCAGTCCTATGAAGCAATTGAGCTTGTGGTTGAACACCAATGTTTGTGGTGTATCGCCAAACGAGCGAAAATTTTTAAGGGTGAGTGAAACGATTTTCATACAGATTGCATTGGTGTTCTCAAAAGGTAAAGTATAGGAAAACTGTCTACGAATATATTAAATATTAAACAGTCTTTTGTAAATCTTACCATTTACGGCCTCTGGGAAACAATTACTTTCACGAAAAGATGAACTACTGCCCGACATCCGATTTAACCTAATAATCCCATAAAATTTTCGTAACTTAAAAACTGCTAATCCCTCAATTACTATTACCTGCCAAATAATCGAAAATGAATCCCCTTCCTTTTACCTTCATTTTCCTCTACGCTATCTCCCCATTATTTGCTCAAAAACCAGTAATAGACAGCGCAGCCATTGTTAACTGGCCCTCCCTGGGAACAACAGCCGCTGTTGCCAATGACGGCAATTACTTTCAATACACAATTGATACCCTTAACCGGGGAAGCCAGACATTAGTGGTCCAGAAAACGGACAATTCCTGGAAACGGGAATATCCGGGTGTTGCAGCGGCCTTCTTTACACCAGATAGCAAAATGATGATCTTTCAAAAAAATGATACCTTACATTTCTTGTCGCTCATTTCTAAAAGAGAAACAACCATTCCACATATCAAACAGTACAGCCGGCCAGCTTCGTATAGATCCTGGTGGCTGTTTTACCAGTTAACCGGCCAATCCAATGACTGGATATTGCTAAACCTGCATACTGGCAAAGAACAACATTTTTCTAATATAGCTAGCCATCAATTTAGTGTAAATGGAAATGCGCTGATAATAACAAAAACATCAGCTACTATGGACACAATCCAATGGATAGATCTGAAAAATAATAATATTCGCAATATTTGGCCCCCAAAAGTAGCTGCTATGAGCAAAGCGATTAGCTGCTACACAATGGATCCGGCCGGCACTCAATTAGCATTTATGGTTGCAGATAAGAATGCCTCAACTACCAACAATGGCATTTGGCATTACACACCAGGCGTGGATAGTCCTGTCATGCTTGCCGATAATCAATCTGCTGGCATAGACGCTGGCTTAAGTATTGCCAACTCCCCGGTATCTTTCAGCCAAAATGGCAAGTATATTTTTTTTAAGCTGCAGCACCCAAAAGATACACTTAAACCATCACCTGATGCGGTTATGGTAGATGTTTGGACCTATAAAGATTCGGTACTGCAGTCCACTCAATTATTAAACGCAGATAATCAACGTGCATTTTTTGCAGCCGTTATCAATCCTGATAATAAACGGATCATTCGCCTGGAGCAGGAAGATGAATTGCTATTCGCCAGTCTGCAAAATGTTGCCAGGCAGGCTGACTTTATGGTGCTTATCGGTAAATGGTCTATAGCCGATGAATATAGTTGGTTAGAGAGTTATCAGACCAGGCCATTTTACTTAATCTCACTTAAAGACGGATCCCGCAAACAAATTAATACTAACGGGAAGATTACCATGGCATTCAATCAATTGAGTTTCTCCCCTGGTGGTAAATATTTACTTTTTTATGATGTAAAGGTTGGAAGTTACTACAGCTATAATTTACAATGCGGCGAAACCGTCAATATTTCCGCCAACATTAACACCGTATTAACCGGGTTTGACATCATCAGAACTGTGCCTGTTGGCATTGCAGGATGGTTACCAGACGATGCCGCCTTGCTTATTTATGACAATTATGATATCTGGAAAGTAGACCCGTCCGGAAACACACCTCCTGTTAATATAACCAATAGTTATGGCATAAAGCATCATATCAAACTCAAGCTGATTCACAGATATGAGGACAATCTTATTAACCCAGCCCCCAACAATATTTATACGACTAATAAGTCTTTATTATTAACTGCATTCGATACAGTAAACAAGCAAAACGGCTTTTTCATAAAAAAGTTATCTAATCTCAAAGATCCTAAGCTTCTATCATTAATGCCCTGTCATATATACACAACAAACTTCCAGGCGCCTTTTACTTCCTCTGACTTCTATCCTTTAAAGGCCAATGATGCCAACAAATGGATTGTAATGCGGCAAACGGAAACCGATGCCCCTAACTTCTTTTTAACCAAAGATTTTAAAACCTTTAAGCGGCTTACAAACATCCAACCACAACAAAACTATAATTGGCTTACCAGTGAATTGGTCACCTGGAGGCAGTTAGATGGCGCCTATACGCAAGGATTGTTATACAAACCTGAGAATTTTGATTCCGGCAAGAAATACCCTCTCATTTTCTTTGTTTATGAGAAAATGAGTAATAATAAATACCTATATGCACAACCTCGTTTCTCAAATGGACCTATTAATATTCCCTGGTTTGTTAGCAGGGGGTATTTGGTTATTACACCAGATATTCACTATACAATAGGCAAAACCGGTGAAAGTGTTTGTAATTCGGTGATTTCCGGGGCACGCTATGCTTCTCAGTGGTCTTGGGTAGACAGCTCGAAAATGGCAGTCACAGGCCATAGTTTTGGCGGCTATGAAACCAACTATGTTATAACGCACACTAATATTTTTGCTGCGGCAGCAAGTGCGGCAGGAATGGCGGATTTCATTAGTGGGTATGGAGGTTTAAACAATAAGGTCATAGGGGCAACTAGCAGTCAAAGTCAATTTGAATTTGAGCAATATAGGATTGGAAGTACCCTTTGGCAATCGCCGGAACTCTATATTAAAAATTCCCCCATTTTTAATATAGACAAGGTTACAACACCGCTCCTTATTACCCATAATAAAGCAGATTATCTTGTACCATGGACTCAATCAATAGAATTATTTACAGGTTTACGCAGATTGCAGAAAAAGGTTTGGATGCTGCACTATGATAATGGCGGGCATGGTGTTGAAGGTGACGATATTATTGATTTTACCATTCGCATTACGCAGTTTTTTGATCACTATTTGAAAGGCATACCGCCGTCTAAGTGGATGACAGAAGGTATTCCGGCGAAGTTAAAGGGTAATAGTTTAGGCTATGAGTTAGATACCAGTGGAAGAGAACCGTAATAACAAAGATGTTGATTTGAAATAGCTACGATTTAATCTGACAGTTAGGGTTAATTTTAAGTAACCACACTTTCAATCAACCCTTTAAAACTGCCAGACATGAATGTAGCAGCAAAGCTAATTAAAAACAAAGTAGGCTTGCTTAGGTTAGCCGAAGAGTTAGGAAATGTATCCCAGGCATGCAAGATATTCGGCTACAGCCGGGATAGTTTTTACAGATATAAAGAGTTATATGATGAGGGAGGAGAGTCAGCTCTGCAGGAAATTAGCCGAAAGAAACCCATTTTAAAGAACCGAATAGAGCCTGAAATTGAGACGGCTGTTGTTGCAATAGCAATAGACAATCCGGCTTATGGCCAGCTGCGTGCCAGTAATGAGCTTCGCAAACAAGGTATTTTTATTTCACCGGCAGGTGTACGATGTGTCTGGCTACGCCATGACCTGGAAACCTTTAAAAAGCGCCTAAAAGCCCTCGAAAGCAAGTCTATAGGGGAAGGTCTGATTCTTACAGAAGCCCAGGTTATCGCTCTGGAACGCGCTAAAGAGGAGAAAACGGCTCATGGTGAAATTGAGACGCATCACCCCGGTTATCTGGGAGCACAGGATACCTACTACGTAGGCACCATTAAAGGTGTTGGCAGGATTTATCAACAGACCTTTATTGACACTTATACTAAAGTAGCATTTGCCAAGCTTTACGACCGAAAGAATGCGCTTGTTGCTGCTGATATGCTCAATGACCGGGTCATACCCTTCTACGAACAATATGGGATCCGCTTATTGCGGATTTTAACCGACCGGGGAACTGAGTACTGTGGTGCGCGGGAATATCATGAATATCAGCTCTACCTGGCGTTGGAGGATGTAGACCATAGCAAAACCAAAGCCAGGAGCCCTCAAACAAATGGCATCTGTGAACGATTTAACCGGACTATCCAGGACGAGTTTTATGCTATTGCTTTCCGAAAGAAGATCTACAATACCCTGGAAGAAATGCAAGCAGATCTCGATAGCTGGTTGAATGATTACAATAGTAATCGTACCCACACCGGCAAGTACTGTTTTGGTAGGACGCCCTTACAGACGTTTGAAGAAACCGTATCTTTAGCTAAAGAAAAACAGCTGGACGATTTACCACCAGCTGTCTGATATCTTAACCTAACTGTTGGATCAAATCGGAACTATTACAGTTGATTCCATGCTCATACACAATACACTTAAAAAATATGCCAATGGGGTCAATAGCCAAAAACCATCTACCCCATTGACAAAAAACTTGATTTAAAAAAAATTTAGACCGTTGAAGGGGTTTTAATTTATTATGGCTCCTTTTGATGTACATAGGGGTCTTACTATATTACAATTTGTGGTATTATTAGTCGACACGTATGGAACATTTCCTCCAGCTATAAAAGACGCGTTTGTTAAGGGAAGTGGACATACAGTTGCAACCGGATTATTAGTGGTGCAATATGCACTTGCCCCAAACCTCTTCGCCTTTTCCGCCAGAGCGCCCCCTACTGCTCCTAAAATAATTATAGCAGCCAACATAATTCTTACCTTCTTCATAATAGGGATGCTTTTTAAATCAAAAAGCTAAACTTTGCGTAATAAATCTTGCCTACTCTATTCTAGTGGTTTTCGGCGTCCCCACTATATCCGTATAAAATGAATATGCAATTACAGCTATTCCCAGCATTGCAAAGATGCATGGCCGATGCCGATTTCTTGGTATACTACCAGTCTTTTCCATGTAGAAAAATAGTTCAATCTCTCCGCACTTTATCCTACTCCTTTTGTGAACTACTCGTTAACGCTTAAGTGAATGCCCTGTTAACAGTAGTACAACACCGCTATAGGGAAGTTATACTATAAAGCAGATATTAATTTTCTATTAAGTTTTCCCTCCTTTAGCCAACCGGAGGTTCAGATAACTGATCAACCAAACCCAAACGCTATGCAACCAATGCTATTGCTTTTACGCAGTTGGCGCTCTTGTAAGCTGCTGCTTGTGCTTATTTTATCCCTTACCTGTATGTACGCAAAAGCGTACACCGGTGCGCAAAACGATCATCCGGTTACCCTCAGTGGTAGTACCACCCTGCGCTCCGTATTTAAAGCTATTAAACAGCAAACCGGATTTGCGGTCATGTACAGTACAGCCGCCACAGCGTTGAACCAGGATGAAAAAGTGACGGTAAACTTTAAAGATACCCCGCTGGACGACGTACTGGCGTTCTTGTTACGCGGTAAGGAGCTGGATTGGAAGTACAGTGATGATGTACTGGTGATCCATAAAAAAGAACCTATACGCTCTGAAAAAAAAATTGAGGTAGATAGTACTGTAACGCCTACCATGATAACCGGTAAAATCACTGACGCCACTGGCACGGCCCTGCCGGGCGTAACCGTGCAGGTAAAAGGAACTGCCCAGGGCACCACTACTGATAATAACGGGAATTTTTCATTATCTAAAGTAGCCACTGGCCAAACCCTGCTGGTAAGCATGATAGGCTATGAAACCCAATCTATACCGGTAAGAGGCAAAAGTATTTTGGCGCAAATGAAACAGGCCATCAACTCCCTGGATGAAACCCAGGTAATAGCCTACGGCACCACCACTCAACGCCTCAGCACCGGCAACATAGCAAGTATTAAAGCAAAAGATATTGAAAAACAGCCAGTAAATAACCCGCTGTTGGCCTTACAAGGCCGAGTACCGGGGCTGTTCATTACCCAGGCGAACGGCTTGCCTGGCAGCGGCATTACTGTGCGTATCCAAGGCCAAAACAGCTTCCTTAATGGTAATAGCCCTTTCTATGTGATAGACGGCGTACCCTATCCATTTGAATTACCCGGCGTTACTGCAAGCGAGATACTCGGCACTTCCGGGGAAAAAGCAGGTGGCATACCTACTGGTAATGGAAATGCATTAAGTTTTATAAACCCTGCTGACATTGAAAGCATTGATGTGCTGAAAGATGCGGATGCCACTGCCATATACGGTTCCCGTGCAGCTAACGGCGCTATTTTAATTACTACCAAAAAAGGGAAAGCCGGCAAAATGGCGCTAGATGTAAATGTACAGCAGGGCTGGAGCCAGGTGGCCCGTAAACTAAAAATGCTGAACACGCCACAGTACCTCGAAATGCGCAGGGAAGCTTTTAAGAATGACGGCCTAACACCAACAATGAGTAATGCCCCGGACTTACTCCTGTGGGATACTACCCGCTATACCGACTGGCAAAAAACGCTCATAGGAAATAGAGCCCATTATACCAACCTGCAGGCAGGCATATCCGGTGGTACCTCCGCTGTGCAATATTTACTGAGAGGCACTTTCCAGCGCCAAACCTCCGTGTTCCCTGGAGATTTTTCCGATAATAAAGGAGGGGCACACTTCCATGTGAATGCTAGCTCAGTCGATCAGAAGTTTAACTTTCAGTTATCAGGAAATTACCTGGTAGATGATAACCGGCTACCGGCTGTCGATTTAACAAGGGTGGCGATTGGCATGGAGCCGCTGGCCCCCCCGCTTTATAACCCAGACGGGACCTTAAACTGGATGTTAAATGCAGTCGGTAGCAGCACCTTCCCAAACCCCCTGGCATCGCTGCTAAACACCTATACGGTAAAATCCTCAAATTTGATCAGTAATGCCAATTTCAGCTACCGGATAACTTCTGGATTAAGGCTGCGTAGTAGCTTTGGCTATAATATTATACAGGCCAATGAAACGATGTTAAATCCTTTAATTGCTATAAGGCCAGACTACTGGCCCTTCTCACAACGGACTGCAATTTATGGCAACAAACGGTCCAGTTCCTGGATTATAGAGCCACAGCTGACCTATGAAAAAATGCTGGGAAAAGGCAAGCTGGATATATTATTGGGCACTACCCTGCAGCAGCTTTTCAACAATGGAGAACAGGTATTGGGCTCTGGCTATAATTCCGATCTGGCGCTGAAAAACATATTGGCAGCCGCTACGATATTTGCATACTCGGCTAATTCCACTGTTTATAAGTACACCGCGCTGTATAGCAGGATAAACTATAATTGGCGGGATAAATATATCATTAATCTTACCGGGCGCAGGGATGGCACTAGCCGCTTCGGAAGCCAAGACCAGTTTGGCAGTTTTGGTGCAGTTGGCGCCGCCTGGATCTTCAGCGAGGAATCCTTTTTTCCCAGTCATCTACCTTTCCTGAGCTTTGGTAAGCTCAGGGCCAGCTATGGCACTACCGGCAGCGATCAGATTAGTGACTATGCATTCCTACCACTTTACAATTTCCTGGTTACTGAAGTGCCATACCAGGGAGTAACAGGCCTACTTCCAGCCGGGCTCTCTAATCCTTATCTTAAATGGGAGTCTACCTGTAAGCTGCAGATGGGAATTGACCTGGGCTTTCTGGGAAACAGGATACTTTTGAATAGCACCTATGCCCGCAATCGCTCCTCCAGTCAGCTGCTCTTTTATCCTTTACCATTCACAACAGGCGTCAGTAGTATTTTCCAGAACTTCCCGGCCACCATACAAAATACGAGCTGGGAATTTACGCTGAATACTACCAATATAAGCACCCAAGGTTTCAGTTGGTCTACCTCCCTGAATCTAACCATTCCACGCAATAAGCTAGTGGCATACCCAGGGCTCGAGAACTCAACCTATAAAAGTTTATTGTCCATTGGCCACCCCCTTTCAGTAAGTAAAGTGTATAGGTATACAGGTGTTAGCACGGCAACAGGTGAGTACACAATAGCCGATGCGGATGGTAAGCCCACTACTACGCCGGATTTCTCTACAGCGCCTACAGAATGGCTATCGCCATTACCAAAATACTATGGCGGCTTACAGAACAGTCTCAGTTTCAGTGGTTTTCAGTTAGACTTCATGTTGCAATTTGTTAAACAAATAGGACCTAATACTATGTTCAATGGCGTTGGCCCTTCACCAGGTCAGTTCAGCGCCGGCGGTAGTAACCAGCCGATCACTGTACTGGATCGCTGGCGACAACCGGGGAATGTTGCAACGATACAAAAATATTCTACCCAAACACCTATAACATTTTATTATCCAGGCCTAAGCGGTGCAGCCTTTTCAGATGCATCTTTTATTCGTCTAAAGAATCTGTCCTTGTCCTGGCAGCTGCCGAGCAAATGGATACAGCCAGCCCGGCTGAAACATTGCCGTATATACATGCAAGGTCAAAACCTGTGGACGATAACAAGCTATAAGGGCTTAGACCCTGAAATCAGGTCGCTAAGCTCCTTGCCGCCTTTAAGAATGCTAACAGCAGGCATACAGATCGGCTTATAGGCATTTAAGGCCAGCATAGAAGTCCTTACTCCTTACTCTTGAAATCCAATTCCTAAAAAACAATTCTTGAAAAAATGGTGTGCAAGTTTAAACCTTACCTTAAAGGCAGTAAATGGCGCTGCAATAAATTGCTTATGCTAATGACAGGCGTATTAACATATTTACCGTTCAGCATCGGTTGCAAAAAATTAATAACCTTGGATGCGCCAGTAACTAGTATAAATACTGGAAATGTTTACAGTACAGCCCCCACTGCCATTGCAGTATTAACCGGTATCTATTCAAAAATGAGCGGCTCCTTTTCCGGTTACTTCAGTTTCTCGACGGGCTCAAACAGCATTGCGCTAACAGCAGGGTTATCTGCCGATGAATTAACATTATATAGCGGAATTAGTAATGCGAGCTATATTGGATTTTATAAAAATGCATTAACCGCCAACCCAACAGCCAGTATAGGCGCCGATTACTGGGTTGATTTATATAATTGCATTTTCCTGTGCGATTCGGCATTAGAAGGGCTGAATAAAGCAGCTGCCCTACCGTCGGCTGTCAGGCAACAGCTGCTAGGGGAAGCCCGGTTCCTTCGGGCCTTCTGCTACTTCTACCTGGTTAATCTTTATGGCGATGTGCCGCTTGTAACTACTACAGATTACCAGGTAAATGCTGCATTGCCCCGTACTTCCAGCAATGCTGTTTATGAACAGATGATCACAGATCTTATTGACGCACAGAATCTGCTAAGCGCCGATTATTTAAATGGAGATATCCAACCTTATCCTCCAGCTTCCGTTCAAAGGTTACGGCCCACAAAATGGGCCGCTAGTGCTCTGCTGGCGAGGGTATATCTTTATAAAGGAGATTATGCGAACGCAGAAGCACAAGCTTCCACTATAATTGAGCAGGCTTGGCTTTTTCAGCTAGAAGACCTGGATAACGTTTTTCTTCAAAACAGCCGGGAGGCCATCTGGCAGCTGCAACCTGTGAATGCAGGCAGGAATACTGAAGATGCCTTTGCTTTTATTATCCCCTCTACTGGCCCAAGTGATGCCTACGGCGGCGTACCTGCCTATCTAAGCCCCTATTTGTTGCAGGCATTTGAAGCCAATGACCAACGCAAGAATAATTGGGTAGGTCAGGTAACTGTGGACGCTGATACTTACTCGTATCCTTATAAATACAAGCTCACCGTAGAAATGCCGGTAAACGAATACCTGATGGTGCTACGTTTAGCCGAGTTATATCTTATAAGGGCAGAGGCTAGGGCCCGGCAAGGGAACCTTTCAGGCGCCGCCGATGATTTAAATGCTGTCCGTAAAAGAGCCGGACTAGATAATACATCTGCTGACACTCAAACAGCTCTGCTGAGCGCCATACTGCATGAAAAGCAAGTAGAGCTTTTTAGCGAATGGGGACACCGCTGGTTAGACTTGAAAAGAACAGGCAAGGTAAATGAGGTAATGACGATGGTAACGCCTCAAAAAGGAGGCACCTGGAATGCCAACTGGCAATGGTACCCTTTACCATTCAGCGACCTTCAGAAAAATAGTCGATTGCAACAAAACCCAGGTTACTAAACGTATTATCAAATACTCTTAAAAACTATCATGTTAATCAAACGAAACCATATACTATTACAGGGCGCTGTATTATTCTCCATACATGCAGCTATAGCGCAGGGAATAAATTTTGAAACAGCCCTCACCTGGGACCAGGTAAAGGCAAAAGCGCAAAAAGAGCAGAAATACATTTTTCTGGATTGCTATGCCACCTGGTGCGGCCCTTGTAAACAAATGGACAAAGAAGTGTACCCATCTCAAAAGGTGGGTAACTTCTTTAATGAAAAATATATTTCCGTTAAAGTACAATTCGATAGTACTAAAAACGACGATGAAACAGTCAGAAAATGGTATACCATAGCAGCGCAGCTTCAGCAACAATACCATATAAAGGCTTTGCCTACCTACCTGTTTTGCACGCCTGATGGCAAGGTTATAAACAAAGGATTAGGTTATAAGATGGAGAAGGACCTTATTGAACTCGCTGCCAATTCCCTCGATCCGGCCAAACAGTACTACACACAGATAGAAACATATAGGTCTGGCATAAAAAACTATCCCTCCCTAGCCTGGCTTGCTAACGAAGCTCAGTATTTTGGCAATAAAGCGCTGGCAGATACTATCGCCAGGGATTATATTAATAACTACCTGATGAAATTAAGAGATGAACGGTTGTACACAAAAGACAATTTAACATTTATTGCCTTTCACATGTCTGCCAAAGACAAATATTTCAGCATCTTCTATAACAACCGCGATAGGATAGACAGTGTCGTAGAGAAAAAGTTTTTTGCACAGGAAGTAATTGATGCTTATATCCTTAATGAATATATAGTACCATACATGCAAAAAGCTGACAGTATGCATTCTTCCGATATCCCATGGGAGGCAATTGAAGCAAAGCTGATAAAAAATTATGGCCGAAAAGACGCGAAAAGAAACATCTTGGATGCCAAGATAAAATGGTATCCCAATAAAAAAAACTGGCCCATGTTCTGTAAATCGATAATTGACAGAATGCACCACAGAGATGAAAGCGTAAAACCCTCGTTGAATCAGTATGCCTGGTGGATCAGCCAGTACAGCAATAGTCAAAAGCAATTGGAAACAGCCCTTAACTGGGCCGATGAAGCCATACAGATAAGTAATAATAATGGCCTTACGCCCAATTATACGGATACAAAAGCAGTACTCCTGTACAAATTAAACCGAAAAACAGAAGCCCTCACAACCGAACAAAAAGCGATTGACATGGCCAGCGAGCAGAGAAATGAATATTATATAAATGAATTTACAAACCACTTGTCTAAAATCAGTAAGGCTGAACCAATATGGGAGGTTCCATTAAACATTGTTGAATAATTACAAGCCCTTATTATTTTTTATTTGTACATTAAAATAATTATACCACAGATCCCCAAAGCAATATAAACTGCTGTTACATTATGAAAAGCATGTTCCTTGTTTTTATAATACTACTATATGCCACCCCAACATTCGCGCAAAAGCCTGTAATTGACAGTACCGCTGTTCTTGACTGGCCGATAATGTATACCGATGCAGTAATAAATAATGATGGTTCTTATTTTTTATACACAATTGGCAACAAGCCCAGGGAAAGCCAAACGCTGGTTATACAAAAAACGGATAATACCTGGCAAAGGGAATTTCCGGATGTGCGGTCAGCATCATTTGTCGCCGACCAGCAGGTCCTATTCCAGCAAAATGATACCTTATTCCTCTTCTCGTTGGTGTCAAAAATATTAAAAACCTTGCCAGACATTAGCGATTATAAACAGCCTGATAACGGAAATGGTACTTGGTTGGCATACCGGAAAAAAAAACCGGAAAATAACTTGGTACTTCTAAACCTGCTTACCAGCAAGCAGCAACAGATCCCTGATGTATTAGACTATGCCTTTGATAAAAAAGGAACCATATTATTGATCAAAACAATCCATAACAATAGTAGTCAGCCTTCAGAGGCGCTACAGTGGATAGACTTGAAAAAAGAGTACAGAAACAACATATGGGCCGCTTTGCCTGGGCAGTCCATCGGTGACTATTCGTTGGATGCTGCTGGTGAACAGCTTGCATTCATGGTAAATGAAAAAAATGCAACAAGCAGCTCGCTCTGGTATTATAGCCCCACGTCTCCTAAAGCGCTGTTAATGGCAGCAAATGGATCTTCCGGCATAACCCCAGAGCTATCCGTCAGCAGCGCCGCTCCGTGGTTTAGCCAGGATGGACAATATATTTTTTTTAGTTTACAAGCTGCGTCCATAGATAGTACTAAACCGCGTCCTCACGCAGTCAAAGTAGATATTTGGAGTTACAAAGACTCTGTATTGCAATCCACCCAGCTACTTACCGCTAATAATCCTCCTCCAGAATATACCGCGGTTATTGGCATTGTCGGCAGGAAAATTATGCGTTTGTGTCTGAAGGATGAAACTATAGTCTGTTCAAATGGAGAATTTGTTGTTATTAGCAATAAAGCTTCCATTATAGAACTTTGGTGGAAAACATATTCCCAAAAATCGTTTTTCTTGGTTGCCCTAAAAGATGGCATGCGTCATCGCTTAAACAATTGTGCAAAAAATGCCGGGCAGGCTTCACTCAACTTTTCGCCCGGAGGGAAATATCTGATCTATTTTGACCCCGACAACAATACCTACTATAGTTACAACCTGATTTCTGGCCAAGTAATAAACATCTCCAAAAAGATTCAGTTTTCATTGACAGTCAGCAACGACAGTGAGATTGAGGACAGGGACAGCCTTCATAAACCAAAGTTTCCTATTGACATTGCTGGTTGGCTGCTTGATGACGCTGCGCTCCTGGTCTACGACAGTTATGATATATGGCGCATTGACCCTGCAGATAACCAGGCACCGGTGAATATTACGAACGGTTATGGGAGATTGCATCATATTAAGTTAAGAATCGTAGACCAAACAAGAAAAAATCTTTTTACTGACCAGTCGGTATTTTCGGCTGATCAACCACTGCTGCTTTCTGCCTTCAATACTTTAACTAAGTATAATGGTTTTTACCAAAAAGATATACATAAAACGGGCAATCCAGTATTATTATCTATTGGGCCTTATTATATATATACAACCTCTAATCAAATCCCGTTCGGCAGCCGTTTTAATTACCTTCCTTTAAAAGCAAAGAAAAAGGAAGTATGGATTGTAACGCGGCAAACTGCTAGCGACGCACCTAATTATTTTATTACTAACAATTTCAAAACATATAAGCGGCTAACGGACCTGCAGCCGCAAAAAAAATACAACTGGCTTACAACAGAACTCTTAAACTTTAAACAGCTAGATAATACTATATCACAAGGTACTCTATATAAACCCGAAAATTTTGACCCAGCTAAAAAATACCCGGTCATCTTTTCCTACTACGAAAAGCTGAGCCAGTATTGCTATCAATATCAGCGACCAGAGTTTTCAGGAGGCGCGATCGACATCCCCTGGTTTGTCAGTCGTGGATACCTGGTTTTTACGCCAGATATTCACTATACATTCAGCAAAACCGGTGAAAGTGTATGTAATTCCGTGGTAGCCGCTGCACAAAAACTGGCCCAAATGCCTTGGGTAGACAGCACCAAAATGGGTATTTCCGGACATAGCTTTGGCGGCTATGAAACTAATTACCTGGTAACACATAGCAATGTATTTGCAGCTGCAATAACCGCAGCAGGCGTAAGTGACGAGATTAGCGCATATGGAGGTCTTTACGACAATTCCTGGGGCGCAGGCAGTCAGCAAGAGAATTATGAAACTGGGCAGCACCGCTTAGGGTATACGCTTTGGGAAAGGCCTGACGTGTATATTCAAAATTCTTCTGTTTTTAATCTCCATAAAGTTACCACCCCATTACTGATTGTGCACAATAAAGGAGACTATTTAGTTCCATTTAGTCAGTCTGTTGAGCTTTTCACAGGGCTACGCCGTTTGCAGAAGAAAGCATGGATGCTGCAATATGACGAGGGAGGACATGGCGTTTGGAAAAAAGAAGCGGAGGATTTAACGATCCGTATGACGCAGTTCTTTGACCACTATCTGAAAAGCCAACCGGCCCCACTATGGATGACGGAAGGCATTCCTGCAAAATATAAGGGAATACAAAATGGATATAAGTTAGACACTAGCGGTAAGGTGCCATAACAAGACAAGGCTGACCCCTTCACATCACCCTGATTGTGGTTAAAAACTTCATCAAGTGGTTAATACAAACCGGGACTGTTATTTTAACTGTGTAAGGTCCGTGTTTAGATAACTGCGCAAAGGTCAAAGTTTAAGATTACAACGCTGTTGGCCAAAAAGATTGATAAACTGTAAGAGCATAATGGGCCAGTCTCGCTGTGAAGTACCCCCAAAAAGTTAGACACATTTAGGGGCACTTTTATGGATAAAAGGATCAAGTACAGTTTAAAGCAGAAGCAGGCCGTAGTTAAGGCAGTTATTAGCGGTGTGGAATCTTGTAATTCGGCAGCACGGCGAATAGGCACTGATCCAACCACAGTCAAGCGTTGGGTAAATCTTTACAACTACCAAGGAATTGATGGTTTGAAACCTCGGAATAGTATTTATAACGGCAAGTTTAAAATAGAGGTTATCCGTTATATGCTAAAAAACCAACTATCTTTGACGAAGACAGCAGCTCTCTTTGGCATTTCCCATGATCAGATAATTCCTCTATGGTTAAGTACATCTGTCAAGAAAGATGAGAAATTGGTAGCCTTACAAAGGGAAATTGAGTATTTATGTGCAGAGAATGCATTTTTAAAAAAGTTGGACGCCTTAATTCAAAAAGAAAGGCTGGCCCAAGCGCAAGGCAAACGGCCCAGGCCATCCAGGAGTTAAGGCCACAATATGCCCAAGCGTTATTGCTGAAGGCTTCAGGGATGGCAAGAAGTACCTTTTATTATTATCTTAAACAACTGGGCAAGACAGAAAAACATGCTGCATTAAAGGCTGAGGTAATAACAACTTACCATCAGCATAAGGGTCGGTACGGCTATAGGCGCACAACAGCTACATTAAAGCGGTCTGGATGGAGTGTCAACCACAAGACCGTGTGGAGAATAATGCATGAGTGTGGTCTCAAAAGTGTGGTTAGGATAAAAAAATATAAATCCTATAAAGGACAACAGGGCAAAATAGCTCGGAACCTACTACACCGCAATTTTAAGACGCGCAAGCCTTACCAGAAATGGGTGACAGATGTAACTGAGTTCTCAGTGGGAGGTAAAAAACTTTATCTCTCTCCCATCATGGATCTTTATAATGGTGAAATCGTGAGCTATAACTTGTCAGAACGTCCAACTTTTAATCAAACGATGGATATGCTGCAAAAAGCGCTTATAAAACTGCCTGCTGGAGCTAAACCTATTTTACATTCAGATCAGGGTTGGCAATACCAGATGAAACAATACCAAACGGCTCTACGTGATAGCAGAATCGGACAAAGCATGTCTAGGAAAGGTAACTGTCTGGATAATATTGTCATGGAAAACTTTTTCAGCATTATAAAGTCGGAGCTATTTTATCTTAATAAATTTGATTCAATCGCATCCTTGAAACGACAAATCGTTCATTACATTGACTATTACAATAATGACAGAATAAAATTAAAATTAAAAGGCCTGAGTCCGGTAAAATATCGAACTCAAGCCGCTTAACTATCTTAAACCTTGTCTAAGTTTTGGGGTCAGTACACTGAGGCATGGTCCATTTCTTTTGGGCCTGCATCAGGCTCAGATATACCAATTTTTCAACTGCCTGGTCATTGGGAAGCATGGCTCTGGCTTTGGTATATTTACGGATTCCCCGGTTGATATTCTCAATCAGATTGGTGGTATAAATGATCCTGCGTATCTGCAGCGGGAACTCGAAGAAGGTGGATAGCTTATCCCAGTTGGCCTTCCAG